>Ga0307513_10000189_pt1 | contig 89783 bp, 82 predicted proteins | sample 15_EM_MG_FD_202174 | JGI IMG/M metagenome (GOLD analysis project Ga0307513, IMG submission 202174) | Populus trichocarpa ectomycorrhiza microbial communities from riparian zone in the Pacific Northwest, United States - 15_EM | ecosystem: Host-associated > Plants > Roots > Unclassified | place...
ACCAGAGGGACCTGGGATGACTTGTTTTCCCTTGGCTGGTGGGGGTGGGGTTTCTTTGCCATGGGATACTTCCCGAATGCAGCGGATGTACCTTAGGTAGCACCTAAAAACAATCCACGGAATTAACAAAAAAAAAAAAAAATGGCTGTCGCAAACGGTTCCACATACTGTACTGCACTCTGCGGTGTTGTGAATAGTAGGGTACGGTACTCGAGTAGTATCACGCTGGAAAGACAGCATAATGAGTTGCTGTAAAAAAACAAGCGAAAGAGAGACAAAGCGTACAGGTGCAAGGATGCCGTAGGAACCATTAACCAAAACAAACAAGGATGTACAGTATCTGGCTGGTCAACCTTAAGCAACTGTTCCTTACCTTCTTGCAGGAAGTTGTACGTAACTCCTACAGCGCAAAAGCGGAATCCAGCGGACCGCACAAGTGTGTGTCGCCTGTCGTGGTGAGGATATTGTTGCTGCGTTGTGTTGTGGGGTTGGAATTTTGGCTTTGGAGGAGATTAGTATGGGGTTTGTGTGGGTGAGTTGTGGGCTATATTTGGAAAGCTGGCTGGCTGGAGGTGGAAATGTGGAGGAAGGGAAGGGAACCGTGAGGTTTGTGTATAGTACTGTACAACCTGGATGCTAGCTGCTCGAGTACCATGTATGCCGCCGGTAGTACCAGCACTTGTAGAGTAAGGACGGGATGGGTGGGTTGGAGTGGGCTGATTGGGGTTCCCCGATTCGTAGGGAGCGACGACGAGGAGGAGGAGCAGGAGCAGTAGGAGGAGGTGGTGGTGGTGGTGGTCGTGATGGGTATAAGTAAACCCGCCCTCCCTTCTCACTCCAATTCTTATACTTGTGCTAGACGAGTCTCCCGAGTACTTGCTACGACATTCTAGTACCGTTTCTCTCACGTACTTGATATCCCACCCTTCCCCTTCCTCCTACGTTCCTCCCTTTCATCAATTACCACACCACACACGTAGCCACACGAACGTCAACGAAAGGAAAAAAATGCGCTTCACGTCCCTAACGACCCCCATCCTTCTCATTCTCCTCCCCCTCCTGGCCTCCGCCGGTGGACCTCCCGCCTGCGCACTCACCTGCGTGCAGAAGTCCCTTGGTTCCCAAACCGCCTGCGGCAAACCGCGCGACATGGAAAAGCGTTTAGGCGAACACTTGCCCTGTCTATGCAAGGACAAGATCTTCCTGGCAGCGTACGATAACTGCATTGTTAGTTCTGGCGATTGTAAGCACTGACCCAATCTCGAGGATGAATGGCGGGGCTAATGGGTTTCTAGGCAAAGGCACAGATATCGAGGATGGGAAGGGCTGTAGAAAGTATATCTGCGCTGGGAAGGAGTAGTTCTGAGATTGCTGGTGGAAGGGAGGGGTGGGGGGGGGGACGTCCACGATGGAGGGAGATACATTTGGAGGTTTCGATTATTATGGGACTTTCTTCCCTACTACGACCGTTATGGTGGTGGTAGTTGGAGGTAGTCCAATCTAGCCAAGTCGCTGTTATAAAATCTTAAAATCTAATAACATTATTATACATACCAAGCATTCGGCCAAGCGGCCAAGAATCATCCACTTTCTGGTACAAGTAGATCCTGTCTCATGCCCAGAGATCCCCACGTTTGAAGTTCTTCGAGAAGCCGCCCGTTACAAGTATCCTAATACATACATGCATGTACAGTACTTGGCGATTCATAAAGTATTCGGATGAATTGGCGAATTGTTTAGGTATTTACTGGGACATCTTGGCGCCAATTCAGCGAGAATACTTTATGAATAGCCAAGTATACAAGTACCCGTCCGGTATCAGGCACCCAAGCAGAGCGATCATAAAAATTGTTGATCCTAAATTACCCGTGCGCACCCGATGACCCATACTAAATTCAAAGTTCTTTAAATCTAGATCTCAAACAGAAATAGGCCCAGCCAAGTAAGTTAGCTAAAACAACGAACACCTGTTAGCAAGATCCAGCAAGCTATACTCTGTCCGGATAACACTATTCCTCCTCCTCCTCCTCCTCCTCCTCCTCCTCCTCCTCCCCCCCCCCCCAGAGCATCCTGCTCTGCCCGGGGGAATCCGAGGCTGATGGGAGATTGCGGATCTAAGTAAACTCGAAGGGTTTTCGCAGCGCTGTGCTCGAGTACTAGTACCAGCAGCCAGCCTCTCCCCTTTCCCCCCTTAGACTAATGCAATGTGCCAACTCTGCGAGGGCTGACATACTAGTAACTGCACGGTACTCCCACCCGCGAATACACACCGACACAGTAGAGTACCTATCACCAACACGCACATGCAAAGTGAGTGTAACCAGAGAATGGAATGGAAAAGAAAAAGAGGAAAATGACACCCTGCATATTCACGCTGTCTTACTACGGTACGGTACCTACCGTTTTGCAACCGGAAGTGGCAATACTTGTAAGTGATTGATTAATACGAAGTATTATTAATCCGTGATATTGTGATGTGGGCGCGGGTATGATAAGTTAACTATCGTTTGAGCGGTGTGGAAGGGTAATAATAATAATAAAATTCTTCGAGTCATTAGGTTTGCTGCTGGACCAGCCGAAAGTAGCAGCTAATACCAGATAGCTGATTGCGGAACTGGAAAACCCTTTTTTTTTTCTTCAGACTAGGACTGACTGACTGGCTGGCTCTGGCCGATCGCGAAATCTGGTCCGTTCCGCGTCTGGCCCGCCTGCCTGTTCTACTGTAGTGACGAATTCCACGGTTACACATTCGCCCGTGGGATAGTGCTACTTGTACGAGTACGGTGGCTGTTATTGTTCTGAGCGTGTACAGTACTGTACCAGCTGATAGATATTGTAACCGCGGGGCAAAATTTTCAATTTTCCTGTCTTCCCTTCTTTCAGCATTCATTCGTTGGGGTTGAAAAAATCGTAATGAGTATTTTGGGCCTTTGAGTGCTATCCTCGACCCCCTGCTAGGGAACTTGATGTAGGGGTTGGTCTTGTAGCTTGACTTGGTGGTGTGGGCGAACTGAGCTCTCCGAATATTGGCGGTAGAATATACCGTAGTAGTTCCCGAGCTGGCACCGCGCAGCACCGTACTACAATACAGATGATGACAATAATAACCAAGAGTTGAAGTTGAAGTTGAAGTCTTGGTACAGGTCACTACAATACTGCACACTCCCGCTAACAAAGCCTTCGCGGAAATAGGGGCACATACCATACCGCGGCAATTTCTCCCTTGGCGGCAACAAGACCACTGGCACAACACAATAACGCCTTCATCACTGCCTTGCTTGACATCTACGGTACTCCCATAAGAAATACAAATACACGCAAACTCTACGCCTACCACTTAACATGACCACCGTGTGCCATAATAATCACATCCGCCAACCACTCCGGCACGCCACCCACAAAGTCAATCTAAACCATGCTACCCCGCATAATTCGATCTGCACACGTTTGCCAGAGCCTTATTTCTGGCATCCTTCGCTTTTCGTTTCTGCCAAGGCATTCCCGCGGTACTAGCACTATACTCGTACAAGTACCTCCCTTCCCGAAAAGAACTTTGGAAACGGGGCTGTACAGTACTCGTACAAGTACAGTGCAGTACTGTGCTAGTTAGTACCCCAGCTAAAATTAATTCAATAGGGGAAATTCAATTCCACCTTCTCGATGGGAATGACAGGAACGATGTATTGCTTGTATGGGGGGGGGGGGGTCGGAGACTCGGAAGGGCTTAGCTTACTAAGGCTTAGCTATCCATTCACCCATATCCTAAATAAAATATCGGCTCAATTCGCCGGTGCTCTGGAGGGGAAGGAGGAAAAGAAAGCTTCCGAGACTTTCCCACATGCTGTGACTTCCCGTGGCGGATGGAAATGCGGTACGGTATGTGATGCAATGGTAAGTTGCCATTTTTTTTTAGAAAGGTCTGGAAATCTAGAAAACTGAATTCTGCTTAAAAAAGTCTAGGAATAATAATGTTGTGGTCGATATGATAATATATCATACCGAATTCGATATCTCATAACCCTCATGGGGATAGTGGGGGGAAGGGGACTAGAATATTTCCTAATATGTAGAGTAGACTAACTTTGGGGGGAAAATTAATAACCATGGTCGGGTAGTGGGCTCTCTTCTGCGTATTCTGTAGAAAGGAGAAATGAATTGCAGGCCAAATGGCGGAGGAGTGACAAAGAAACTTGTAATATTAAAAAAAATATATGGTACTTGTATGATAACTGGACAACAGGTGCATTCAAGTACTCCTCAATAATCTCACGTAGGATACTATCTCATGTACTCGGGTCAAACAACATAATCCAAAGACCCCCCATCATCATCCCATAATCCATCCTCCCTTCAAACCTATCATACCCCACTCCAAATACCAAGAAATACCCCGTCTCTCCTCCCCTAAATAAATAATTAAATAAAAAAAGACCCCTTACAAAGCCAAACATCATCACACAAAAATCCACATCTCATACCAATCCGGCATTCTATCCTAACTCAACCCACCGCACACCACGCACCGTACCACCATACCATACCAAAAAAAATCCCCGGGCGCGTATATCATATACACACACACTGGAGCATTATCGTTTTCTGGGAATTAGTTTTTCTGCGCCCTGTACTGCACTAGTACCACAATGCCACGCGGAAAACGAAAGGAAAAGTAGTATATATCACACAACCGCAAGGCGAGAGTAATTTTACTCTGCTCGGATTTTTCGTTTCGTTTGGTTGGTTGGGGCGGAGTAGTATATAGTATATAGGGTGAGGGGGGGGGGGGGGGTATAAGTGAGGAGGTCTTTCCCGCTTGCTTCTAGCGTTTCTATCTATGATATAAAAATAGTAGAGAAAGAAGAGAGATAAGGTTTTTTTTTCTTCCGAAGATTTTCCTTTTCCTTTTCCTTTTCCTTCTCGAGGATCACTAGTTTGGTGGTGTTAGTTGGTAGTGGTGGTGGTGGTGGCGGTCGTATAACTCAAGTTGTCTATTTATTTCCGTTCGACTTATCCATTTTTATTCCATTTTTCCCGCACATGCGCCGTTCGAGGTGGTGTACCGTACCTACCCTCCTCGTATCGTACCGTGTATAATATCTTCGACTCGACTCCCGGACGCCCAGGCTAAGGAGGGGGGAAGGGGAGGGAGGGAGGAGGAAGGAAGGAAGGAAAGCAGGAAAGAAGAAGAAGAAGAAGAAGAAGAAGAAGAGGTGAAAAAGAGGTGGGTGTTTCGAGAGGAAGAAATTGGATCATACCTAAAAGAAGTGATTCCTCTTCCTCTTCTTCGAATACTCCGAGTTATATCATACTCCCAATTCCCGAACGACATACCAGATACATAATACCGAGGAGATATCATACCAACCGCCGAAAGTCGTCATGCCCACCCCCACCACTACCACCACCACCACCATCCCTCCACTTCATATCAACCCCCGATGGACAACCTCACTGCCCATCCAAACCACTACAATAACTATCCTCGTCCTCGACACTACTTTTCCACCCATCCTCTCTCCTTCCGTTTCGCCCCCGACACAACCAAACCCCTACTCCCCGCCAACGACTTACGCCTACACAACGACCCCTTCCTCCTCCTTATCCTCCGGCGTGGGGATAATACTCGGGATATCTCTCGGCGCGGTAGTGCTCGGCGGCGGCATCGGGGTGTGGGTCTGGTGGGCCAGGAGGCGGAGGAGGGGGTATGGGGTTTTGAGGAAGGAAGGGGAGGGAGAGCTTTTCTGAGTATCATATAATATAAGGATATATGGATGGATGGAGGGGGGGGGTGTATATTGGGACTGTAAATACTCGGCTTTGGAGAGTACTGTTGGACTTGGTTTTTGGAGTTTGAGGGTTCATACATAGTTCATCACTCGTCGCGGGTTTTTTGTTCGTTTCTCCAGACTTGTCGGTATAATCCACACTCGTCGGAAGGGAAGGATATGGGTATTAAAGCTATACCACAGTACCATATCACACCATAATAAATGCTTTGGAACAAAGAGAGAAAAAAGATAAGATAGACCACCGCCAACCAAACTAATAAAAGTTCAACCATAGATGACAAAAGGAGCAGGCAAAGAAGAATCGGGAATTGATCCTCAAGATGCGCACCACCCGCTGGACTAAGCTGGTCCGCCACCTGTCAATCAATCAATGGCCCATGTAATTTATACTCCAGTCTACATGAATTAAAAGGGAACAATGGGAAGAGGGAGGGAGAAAAAAGAGAAAAAAGAGAAAAAAGTAGAGATTATGGCTGCCTGAGAAGAAACAAAGGAAAGGCTTTTGATAATCCACTTCTTAGGATACCTCACGCAGTACCACTCTGGTACTCAGCTTCGTCCTCGTCATAGTCACTGTCATCCACTGCCTTACGTTTCTCGCCCAGCGCTCGACTGCCTTCACCACGTCCCTCCATCTGCAATCGCTCTATGTCACGGCGATCCTTGGCCTGCTGAGCAGATGATAAGCTGTCGTAGAAATCGCGGACCTTTTCATGCGCCATGACCTTGTTCCTGTCGAAGCGGAGGACTTGAAGACCCTCTTGACATGTAGCTCTACTGAGAGCGACGTACGCTTGGCCCTTTTCGAACACTTTGCCTAGGTCCACTTTAACTCTCTCCAAAGTCTGGCCTTGGGCTTTGTGGATTGAGAGGGCCCATGCTAGGATCAGGGGTATTTGGATACGCTGCGCTTGTACCTCGCCGTTGGGAAGCTCGACTTTCCAAATCTCGGGCTGAACTAGGAGTTGTCGGCTCGTCCCATCTGGAAGAGCGAATTGGACGAGCGGATATTTATTTGCAGTGGTGATAGGCCCCTTTGTCTTTAGGTCTCCTTTGCCCGAGGGCCGGTTGTCTTCTCCATGTTCGAGCTCTACCATTGTCGCTCCAAGGCTCTCTGGATCTTCACGATACATGTCAAAGTCAGCCTCACTCATGAAGCTAACAATGCGGCCGAGTGAGCCATTGACAAGAGTGTCATCTTGATTTTTGATCAACATCACTTGAGAATTGATCTTGAGCTCAATCCTCTGGGGAGCTATGCAGTTGCTAAGAAGCCTGTCTCGTACGCTCGTGTCTGCGATCGTCCCAGTATCCAGAGCTTCAAACACACGGCTCTGACCGCTAATCTGCCGCATCTTGCGGAAGTTGGCTGTATCAACTTCGTGACGCGTAGAAAACCTAAACAAAGTCAATGATAATGCGCAATCGTACCTATAATTATAGGACCCCTTACAGCTCAGTGGCCTCTATACCATCGTTATACGGCACCTCACGGGTAAGCCTCCGGAAGAATCCCACAGAGTCTTCTGACAGACTGCCAAGTCTCATTTCATTCAAAATATTGGCAAATACTGCGCCGTGCATCCATGAGTTACCGGACACAATTGAGGAATCGAGTGGAAACTTACCGGGATCTCGTTGTCGAAAGACTTGAGTGAGCCCAATGGTATGTACAATCGTGGAGGGCCAACTATGGGCATCGAACGCAAATTTTGCCACTTTCCCTGAGTCCGGCACAGGAGGAAGTTGGAAGAAATCCCCAGTTATAACTACTTGAATGCCCCCGAAAGGGGTGTCCTTCATTCCCCTTATTTCACGGGCGATACACTCAAGCTTGTCGAACAGGTCGCCATCAACCATAGATATCTCATCAATGATAAGCACCCTTGTGCGTAGCCATCGAGTCTTCGCTTTTTTATTCCTCCGGATCTTCTTGATCAGTTCCACGGCGGGTTCTTTTCCAAGCCCAATACCAGCAAAGCTGTGGAGAGTAACACCACCAATGTTACAAGCTGCAAGACCAGTTGAAGCCGTTACGGCAACAGAATCCCTAGCGCCTCTGTTCTTTTCCCGCAGCGCGGCAATGACCTCTCGTAATAAAACAGATTTACCCGTACCTATATGTAAATGTTAGTCTTGATATCAAGGACGGTATCTATGAATGGAGGCAAAATGGTATAGGAGGGCTAAAATAGGTATTAACTGACCGGCTGAACCAGTGAAAAATATGCCTTCCCCACTGCCCTCTAGCACGATATCGAGAACATGTTTCTGCTCATCACTCAGTTTCAACCCCTTTGGCTGCTCGGTTACTCCGGCCTTGGCCGGAGCAGCAGCACCCGCGGCCGATGAGGAAGAGCAGGCGCGCCTCTGCTCAATCCTCCCTCTATTAGCCATCTTCACATCGGACGCTGTCATATCCCATAAATGTTTCCTTGGCAGAGCTGACTGCATTGCAGTCATAATACTTGGATTACTCACAATCCCTCCGCTGCTGCCGCCCCCCGCCGCCGCCCAGGGAAAAAACAGTCTCCGCTTTTTTGGCTTGTGAGCCTCCTCAACGGCTTCCTCAGGATCCTCCTCAATCACCACGGGTCGTCCTGCAGAACCACGAGGCATAGCACCGCCGGGCTTCACAAAATGTTCGGCGGGCGAGGAAGACCAATCAACTGGAGCACTGCTACTAGCAGCACCTCCATAATGAATATCTTCCGAGATCGTCTTCGGAGGTGGTAGATTCATTTCCTGGGTTGGAAGCGAGGGTGTCCCGAGAGTAGCAGTGGATGGCGCAGTGGTTATTGTGATCGAATCGTCAAAGTTAAGGTCGCCATCACTCTCAAAGTCATCCTCATTGAAGTAGACAGCATCATGAAGTGCCAATAGTGAAGAGGCTGATTGTGAGTGGAAATACCGCGACTGCTGGGAGACAGGGTCCGCAGGTGGGTCGTTTTCTACAAACGCGGTGGTATTGCTCAACGCACGAATAACCGACTCCTTCGTTTTATAGTTTTGGCACGGATTCTCCCGGGGGGGAGCTGGCACTGTACCGGCCGCACGATTCGAGTTATAGCTATCCAAAGGTTTTGGAGCCTTTCCTGATTGGTGACCTTTCGAAGGTTGACGAGAAGCGATTGTGGTCTGGACAGAAGCTTGAAGTTGGTGCCTCTTTGATGAAGGAGGTGGTGGTGGCGGTGGAAGTTCAGAAAACATGTTTGTGTGGTAGCGGGGGGATAACAAGCAACAGGATTGTTGGAGTGGAGTGAGGAGGTGGTGAGAAGGGAGCAGTGACCAGAAGGGAGAACAAATAGGGAGGGGAGGGTCCAAGTGTGAGACGATCTGGAGGTAGCGAGGAAAGGAAAGGGTCGACCGTCGTCGTCGAGTCCAACAACGCAGCATTCACCACACGCAATTGAAGGTATTCTCGAGAGAGAGAGAGAGCGGATAATCAAGAAAGAAAAAAGAGGGCAGTAAGAGGCACACGCTCCGTAACCAGTGGGGTGGCCTTTGGTGTTGGGTCGTGATGGTTTGGTTGTTGGTGTAAAGTTTTTCCATTATTCCTCTAGTGTAGATTTTTATTTTTATTTTTATTTTTTCTTTTCACAACGGCAACGCGACGATAAGGTTAAACGGGGTTTCGCTAAATCTACAGGCATTCCTGCCGTCAGCACTCCTAGGCAAAATCTGCCCTCTCCTTCAGTTTCAATGATTGGGCACTGGTGACCCCTACTCCTACTCCTACTCCTACTCCTACTCCTACTCCTACGCCCTATGACCACTATTGCCAAACATATGATACAGTATCCACAACCTCATCTGTCGATGCGAGTGCGAGTGCTTTGGAGACGCGTCGGCGCGATCATTGCATCGAATTGTCATACTCGTATTGAAGGGAGGTCACCTCGCGTCGCCACCTCAGCCCCACCAAGAATGGAGCAACCAGACTCGCATATGAGTGAAGAAAATAGTGGGGCAAGCCCGGTTACACACCGGAATGTGAGGTTTTCAAACATTGATATCAACTTGGAGCTTGGAATTGGGGTGAAAATAATTTGATACACTAGTACTATTGCTCCTCCACTTTACCTCTCTTTGCTTTGGGAATGTAGATATCATTCCTGCTCAACTAGTTATATTGAGCGGGCTCTGGGACTTGGGGAAAATTTTCTTGTTGCCAGAGCAAAAAGTGCCTGTTAGGCAGTGTTGGAGGTGATTTCAAATCCAGCAGTTATAGATGGGCATTCCTTTGATGAGAACTTTCTAAAATATACGTAGATAATTCCCAGAGATAATTGAGGCTACCCATGCAATGTTTTGGATTTTAAATATTTTTTGGCAGCTGATGATTAACTTATTCCGAATACCCCCATTTTTTGGTGGGGAATCCTGTTGTCCCGTTGTACAGTACTATTCCTCCACCCGTATTGGAGCGACGCACGCTGGACGATACAGTAATCAGATCCATGATTCCCGTTCCCTGGTTACCGGGTAACTTTACTACACGAGATGACAGAAGTGTTACCCGTGGTCGGACAATGTGTGCCCTCCGAGATACATTCGCAGTGCAAATATTTTAAAGCGTTCAGGCACGTATCGTCAGACACCGCACTCACCCTCAACAATAAGGACACCCTATCATAGTCGTAGTTTAATCGTGTTGGAAAATTGGGCACCAGCACTCTATCGGTATTCCTGGTGAGCATAATAACCTGGATGCTCCCAACAGAGCAGGAGAATTTATCAGAGATCTAGAGTCCTCGTAGATTGATTCGCAGTGTCTTACTGCAATCACTTGGGAGCCAGTTTCTCAGATCTCCAGGCCTTTTTTTGAGAGGTGATGAATTCAGTCGTCCAAGTCGCCTTTTCCGTTATATCATACTGATCAAACTCGGCTTTAATCTCACCAGGAGCATGATAGGGTCGAGACTCTATCATGCGACGCTGTATCACTGTACTCCAGTATGATACCTATACCATAGCCCCACCACGAGTCTAACCCGCAGGGCACAAGTGCTGCTACGAGTGCCCAACAGAAAGTGTGTGAGCGGTTAATTTAGGTTAATACCCGGAATAATATCCACCCTGCATCCCACGGCATGATGCGAAGTCATCCCTCGAGCACAGTGCTGTATCATACTCAAGCATCGTACTCCCCGGATCATAAAGTCCGCATCCACCCTAAACCCCCATAAACCGCTGCCGCAACAAACTGACCCCAACTCAATGAATTTTAAAAACAAATAATAGAAAAGGGGGAAAAGTATATTTCCTATAGTAGACTTACCATCAGTGTTATTTAGAACTCCTATAATAGCATAGCAAAAAGTTGTTCAAGTTGCATAGCACAAGTGGTGTGAATCGTTGTCACTGAGGTTTACTGGGTTTAGGATGGATGAGGACTCCATGATCCGGGGAGTAGATCGGGCGGAAGCGAGATGCGCCGCACTAGACCCTTTAAAGGGGAAGCACGGAAAAAGAAAAAGAAAAAGAAAAGAAACCTCATAAAGGGACTTGTCCTCCAAACATCTTCCACCCCCTCTCTCTCTCTCTCTCTCTCCTTGTTTCCTGGCCTCCTCCTCTCTTTTTGTCACTTGCGAGAGTCGCTCCTTCTTCCTTATTTATTTGTCTTGAGTTCTGTTTGGTCTGTCTACCAAGGACTACACGCCCGGAAAAATAGCTTTGCACAAGCACTCTGATGACGTCCCAGCAAGCCCCAATTCCTAGTCCTCCGGGTACCCCGCGAATCCATCCGCCTACTCCTACTGAACGTTCGAAAGGACTCGGTATTGACGGCCTGCCCTTGCCACGGGATTCTTCCTTTGATTTAAACGCTCTTTCACCCTTGGACAGCCGCCCTTCGTTTCTGGGATACTCTTCCTCGCCTGCTGCTCCAACCCCACCAAATGGATCCGCCGTGCCAGTGCCAGCACGGGGGAGCTCTGGGAACCCTGGCCCTTTCAATTTTCAACCCATGATAGCCTCCAAATCGCCACCTGTTCCTAAACCTGTACACATACCCTTCCTCTTTTCCCCCCCCTTTTTTTTCTTCGTTCCTTCTGTTTTGTTATTCTTCCTAGCCTGCGACCTGGTCAACTATCCTAACGTTAGTCTTCATGCCAACAATAGAACCAACGGCGTGGGCACAGATACAAACATTCATCTATTTCACACCAAATATTCTTGGAGCCCCCGGTCCGAGCGCCCCTCGCTCTCCCGGCTAGCCTGCCAATCCCCACTAGGAAGGAGTTGATCCGTTCAATATCCCCCGAACAGCGCACACGGTTACTATGGTGCCTCTGCCATCTTTGCGCAGCTGGCTTCACTTTGTATAGTGCTCAGGGATCATTGGCATTGACGGCATTGAGCCATTTGATCATGTTTGATGCCCTTGGGGCTAGCCTCTGTGTTGCTGTGGACGTATTGTCAAACTTTGAGGTCTGGAAGAGGAGCAGCATTAAGCATCCATTTGGGTAAGATAGGCAATCTTGCGTTCACCCCGGTCAGAATTTTCGGCTAAGACGTGACCACGGAGCTGTAGTTTGGAAAGAGCTGAAGTTCTCGCTGGGTTTGCCATGTCCGTATTCTTGCTCTTTATGGGCTTCGACATCATATCACATACTACTGAGCACCTGGTGGAGGGACTTTATGAAGGAAGTGGAGGACATGATGGAGCTGTCGAGCATGAGATACATGCCCATGAAGCACACATGCACCATGCACGAGTCTCCCCCGGAAGTGTGGACTTGGCGTCACTGGCAGCACTGATATCGACTTGCATCTCTGCAATCCTTCTCGGGAATCACGCTAGGATAGGCAAAGGTACCATACACCCCCTCGGACCTGCCATGATTAACGAAATATATGATGGACATACAAGCTGACTCCCCGCCCAGCCATGCGTTTTGCTGCCCTTGAATCTCTACCCTCGATTCTTTCTAACCCCTCTCACTTCCTTACCATTTTCTGCTCGCTCATCCTCCTTCTCATCCCACTTGTTTCCATCCACATGTCCGCCTGGCTTGACCGTGCTCTTGCATTATCTATGGCACTTTGTATGATTGCTATCGGAGTCCGGCTTGTCAAGACGCTTGGTTCAATGTTGTTGATGTCTTATGGCGGTAAGGGTGTATTAGATGTTGTGCGAGAGATTGAGGAAGACGCAGCCATCGCCGGAATCCAAGAGGCAAGATTCTGGCAAGTTCACCACGGGCTTTGCATGGCAAATCTTAAAGTAAACGTGAGTGGATCAACTATTGGACTCGGAGAGAGTGGTGAACTGCGGGTTAGGGAGAGAATAACAAGGTTAGTCAGGGATCGCCTCGGTGGCGGGTATGGAAAGGGAGCGCAAAAGTGGGAGGTTTCTGTTGCTTTGCACCCTCCAGGATAATTTTATATTGACCGGCTGTGTTTCCTTTTTTTCAACGAGTAGTGTCGCCCACACTGTTTATAAGCAAAATTTTTGGATAACGGGCAGGCATTTACACTTTTTATACATGTAGACTTGGGTGTGTTCTTTCCCTAATACGATTCTGATTATATTACCCTTGCTTGCTTGCCCCACACCATCTCACTCGTTTTTCTAGTCACAGCCGGGTAACAGCTGTGCGTCAACTCTAGTGCTCAATTGGGCACCCACACTGACTACTCGTACAAGCTTTGTCGCGCAAGCTGGAAGCATCATTATGGTACAAACGCGGGTATTGTACGAGTACTTGCACACGGTAGAAAGGGAGGGAAACCCTAAGTGGCGAGACAAAGATTAGGAGCGCCGATCGATGAGGAGAAATGGAAAGGAGGGGGTGTTATGGGACACCATTAAGCTTGGACAGTTGAACCGAGTGACTTCCTGTGACTAAGAATTTGGCAATCTATCAAGGTTAACTAGCGCTGATATGAGGACACAAGAGGTGGGATGATGCATTTGAAAAATAGCTCTCTTTAGGGACATGCATGCTTGAGCGGCTGGGTTGAGGCGAAACATGTGTTGAAAGTCGTAAGATACAGCTCGGTATGCTCAGGCTATCTTTTCATTACTTTGATAAAACTTCCAGAAGTGTGCTTTGGATTGATACCCCGGCAGGAAGCGATACAAGGTAGCATAAAATGGTGGTACGGAGGTTATTACCAGAGGGAGTCATTGTGATATATCTCCTCTTCTGGGGGATTAGCGTAAGGGTATGCAAACAGGGGGGGTGATGAAGAAAGGGAAAACAATATGTACGGCGATCGGTGAAGCGATAGGAGATTGATTTCGTTTATGATTTATACCTGCTCCCGTTTTCTATCCTGATAGATTAGGTGGGGATGGAGAGTGACGAAAGAGCGAACTTTTCTACTCCATCTCGGAGTTATCGATTGTGTGCTGTCTACCATTGTGTGCTGTCTACCATTGTGTGCTGTCTCCTGATCAGGGTCTTATTTCCGGTACTTCAATTCCTTGCCGCTTAAGAGCATAGAATCAAGTTGCTGTGGTATTGCGATAGGCGGAGCGTTGTGGGAAATTGTCATTGCACCGGGAATCTGGGGACTTGGTCTTGCTGCGAGTAGGTTGGGATCATACTTGGTAGGTTCGGCTGTGTGCCTGTACGCAAATTTTGGATAAATGAAGGAAGAAGGGAAGAGTGATTAAAAGTTGGAAAATATGCTATAACAGGGACGACAAGCATGTTAAGACAGGAGGGTACTAGTAGAAGATAAGTAGCCATGAGTTGACCGGGAGGGAATTGAATCTGTGCCGGGAACTGTCTTGTGGGAGCCCATTTCGGACCCACAGCTGAATGTCGGGGGGGGGCTAGGTAGCTCTGTGTGATTCTGGATATCTAGCATGCGAAGGTTTTGTTCATTCGGGACCCCGCTGTTGGAACGCTAGAATCTAAGTTTATGTGCCACCCCGGTTAGAGAAGCCATTCCTGGAAAAATACGGGATTAACTGGCTGGGACCAGAGGAGGCACTATGATATATTGAAATATAAAACTTGCAATTGTGTTAAAATTCCTGGCTTCGATGGCTGGTTCTGAGTATAAGGAGCAAGACTATCATATTTTATTGTGAGTGGGGGACGGGGGCATTGTTTGGAGATACTTGTAGTTTAGTGTTCTTCGGAAATATTGTTTGTTGATGGAATGTCGGGGGGCTGACTCTTCGGTAATAGTATAGGATCGCTTTTGTCACTATTGGGAAATTGTCTAATGCTGCCTGGCTCAGAAACTTGGTGCTACTCGATGCAGCCGTTGAAAGACAAGCCTTGAGTAAGGTCATGGGAGTTTTCCAGACTTGCTGGATTGGGGGAGGTATGATAAGTATGATAGAATTAGGTCGATTCATTGCAGAGGCTAACCTAAAGGAAGGGTTAGGTTCATCGTTTAGGGAGGTTGTTGGTGTTTCGTCTATGGTTAGGGACTCTGCGCTATAAGTTACGGCCTTCCGGATTGTTAATATCGATAAGCCTTTCATAATGTATAGCCCACCACGCTGCAGGCTCCATCATACGGGTGAAGAAAATTGTGGGACAACCGGATACCCCGCCAAAAAAAAAAGTGTGACATTTGGAAGAATCATTAACCGCCTAAAAATATGTGAGGTTCGAGGCATTGCATAGATGGCTTCAAATGTCTCCGGGGATTATTTACATAGGTTTTGGAAAGTTCTTGTCAAAGGAATAGCTGTCTATAACTGCTTGATTTGAATTATCTCCAATAATACAGCCTAATTGGTTCCCTTTTTGGTGTGGCAATAAGGAGATTTCAAAGTCTCAACCCCTATTCAATATAATTGGTAGAGCAGGAATGACATCTACATTCCCAAAACAGGTTCTAGTAGAGGAACAACGGAGAAGCAATAAGACCAGTGTACTCGAGTATTAAATTACTTTCATCCCAATTCCAAACTCCAAGTTGATATTAATGTGTGAAAACTCCACATATTGGCGTGTAATCGGGCTTGTCCTGCTGTTTTCTTCATGTATGCCGTTGACGGTTACCTTCAAATCCAAAGTGGAATTTTAAATGAGTTTCTGAAGCAATTCCTCTAGAAGCACCCATGACTATCCTATGCTGAAATCATAATTTGCTCACTCTCAAGCCACAGATCCATATTTTCTTCATAATCTTAATAAGGAGGGTTTGCTATGACGGTCCTGATCAGAGATTGTGCTTGTTTTGTGGTGAATTGTGTATATTACAACAACTTTAGAAAGATGTCATTTTGCTAAGAAGAGTATAGAACTTGGTGTGGGTTGAAAAAATTTCTTTTACTGTTGGTGCGAAATATATCAATTTTGTGCAAATAAAGGTGGAAGGGTTAGTGCCACTGCGGTGGTGATAAGAGCAATTCAAGCTACGGCCGGCCGTGGCAAGACCTCATAGTCACATACCATACTAGGATATCACACCTTCAATCCAGATTTCTGGCAGCGGGCGTCACAGCCCGCCCGAACGGATGCTGATTGGTGGGTTTCATATTATGAGGAAACGAACGAGGGCCAGCACAGCAACCCATAATTTAGTTCCCAACTAAACCACTTGAAAGTTTCTTATTTGGGTTTGGCCGTTCCGGTGGGGGCCTGTTCGGGCGGACAGTGAAGCTCTCTATCCGCCAAGACGAGATCTTCTCCACTTATGCAATCCGCCTCCTTACCGCCACCTGCGATCTTGCTGATCTTTTCCCCGCCCTTTTCTATCATGCGCGAGTACTCGAGTAGGTACTACTGTACGAGTACTAATAGTAGATTACTCCGTGGGACGGTGGTCTACAACACATGTACGGGCACTCGAGTAGTACTCATACAGGCACAGAGTGAGATCCTTGGCATCTTGAACTGGAGCCCGCGCAGTACCTACTGTAGTACCCAAGTATGTGATAGCATAGGTGCCTAGAGCCTGGAACCGGCAGGATTTTACAACCATAATAGCAAGCTTTGCGCCTACGAGTGGTAAAACCACATTTGATCCAAGTCGGGCTACCTTCTTTGTCCACCCAAAGTTGCGGCTCAACGGTAGGGGCAGGGTTAGGGGTACTGGAATTTACGAAGAAACCAGCTGGAAATGACGTATTATTCCGTCATCACTGACTTCATTTCAACCAACTCCTAAGTTGAGAGCCAAACGCAGCAATCTATGATACTCTACCATACTTGAGTGTTGCCTCCCTCACTACTCGAGCACTTTCCTGTGTCTAAAAGGCCTACTCGAGTAGAGTGCGGAATTTGGTAGCATAGGTACGGTATTTCACCGTTACAAGTACCGCACTCATACAATATCTCAGCCAAACCTCTTACTGTACTCGAGCACTAATATTATCATATGAGCGCTGCTGTAGTGCTAGTGGTTCACGACTTGTAGTTCTAAACCTTACTGTGGGGGAGGAGCGATGTGGTGGCAACAATTAGAATTGAGGAGCAGATATGCAGTGTACTGCAGGGGAACTGGGCATTGATAGTGGCTGCTACTCGTATTGGGGGGGGTCAGATGATTGCAGAAACTGAGGAAAAAAACGATTCCCAGGAATCAAGGAAGGAGAGTAGATAGACTATGATACAGGGGACATAGCTTACGTCTTCCCTCACTCCACCCTCCCATACTCGTAGTCTACCATCCCACCACAGATACTCGAGTACTCGACTACACTGCTCTAGTATATATTACTCCTCATCTGCTTCCCCCTCGCCTCTCCCATCTCATATTTACGTCCATAGCTAGAGAGAAACAACCCATCACTCACCGGGAAAAAAATTATCCATACCACTGCTCGAGCTATTTGCTTCTTCTTTTTTTTTTCGAATCTCAATCATGGAGGTTGTAACAAACGCAGCAAACACCGTCCAACGAGCCATTTTCGGTGACAGAGCCACTCGTTCCGACAATACCCAGAATGTCGGCAGAAGCACTACAGGGGCCAGCACAACCGTCGACGAACCTCATCACTCTCGCGAGACCGCTACTGACTCCAACCCTGATCGTCGTTCCACGGGCGCACCAGAACATGTCACCTCCTCCCCGTGCAATCAGCGTGATAAGGGCGAGTTGAGTACCGGTTCTGCAGATTCTGATCCCAATTCCTCGGTTTTTAGCGAGGATACACCCAAGGATACGGATCGTAATCTTAACAGTCCGCTCATCGGCAACACGGACAATGTCAGTAGCCTTGGTAGGGAGGATGTTTCGGGGATACGTCATGGGGATCTAGAGGATCGAAGCACTCTCGAAAAGACAAAACTGGATGCTCCTCTTGGAAAAACAGAGCCAGGAAGCCATGGCACGCACAACTGCTCGGCATCACTGGGCAAGACTGAACCGGAAAGCACATGGCTCAGCAATCAGCCTTCTGGTGACTTGGGGAAGACTGAGCCTGGGAAGATGGAATTGGGAAGCGACGACCACTCCACGAGGCGAACTGACCTGGGGAAGACCGAGCCTGGGAGGCCCGGGCATGGCAACGCGGATTTAGGAAAGACTGAAGGCAAAACAGAGTTTGGTAAAACTGAATTTACCAAGTCTGCGCAAGGCAAGGCAGAACTCGGTAGCTTTTCCAACTATCCAACCAACCCTAATCGTAATACCAATGCCTCTGGTTCCCTCGCTAGCGATCACGGAGGAGAGGAGCCCGGGATCGATCACGGAACTGGAACTCCCCACACATCTGACTCTGATACTAGCCCTGGCTCTGAGCTCGGTTCTGGTCCTACTAACAAGCCAAGTTCTGCAAACGGGGCCACTAGGCAATCACATATATCTCAACCCCTAGCTACTACCAATCCAGCTCCAAGTGCTGTGGCGGGAGTTATTGGAGGCTTTCCAGGAGCAACAGTCGAACCTTCGGCCGGCGCTCAGCCAAGCCCCGGAGCTCAACCGACTCACAAGCAGCAGGGTGCTGACAAGCCTCTCAAGGAGCCTTCTGGTTCTGGCGATCATTCGAGTGTTGCTGCTTCCAATACGGGCGACCCGAAACCCCTCGGCAGTGACATGAAGCTTGGCAGTGAAAGCCACTGCGAAGGAACTGGCGAAAGGTACGAGAGGTCCACTGGGCTAGCCGCTGATGGTGGCGACTTTGACGCTACCCGCCCTGGTGCTGGAAGGGAAGCAGAGTAAGTCGTTCAGCGGGTATTCGATTGAGACTCATTCTAATGTTTCAAAAGCCGTCTTCTGGAAGAAAAGGGTGTTCATAGAGCTGCGAGAGGCTCCACTAACCTGGAGGAGGAGAAGGCTAAGAAGCGCCATAACCCCCATAGCAAGGCCCCGGGCGAATCTCAGGGATCTGGCGGTGAACATAAGGGACTCACGACAAAGATCAAGGGTAAGTCATCCTTTTGTAACGTAAGCACTGTAGCTGAGGCAGCTAACATTTTCCCTAGAGAAACTTCATCTCGGTCACCATTAAATTAAGCCTTTCATAGGCAAGGGAATGATGGGTGGGGTCGGTTGCTTGTTTTCGTTTGTTTGTTTTCAGTATTTTCACGGCAGTTGTTCTCGCTGGTACTGTATCATAATGGTCGGGGTCTCGTCTTAAACAAAGTTTGATGAGCATTGTCTTGGAGAAGGCTGGATTTGACTTAATAAAGCTTAATCCCGTCCCGCCCTTTGGCATGCATGTGCGCTACCTGCACTTGCGCTCGTGCGAGAATCTTAGACTTCTGATGGAATCATTGGCAACCGTCCTACCGGTACAGTACAACAGCCTAGGAGTTACAAGTAGACACCAATGGTATTGTCAAGTTCTATGGACTGCCATCGTTGCATCTGATCTCACTCGCTGCGATGCCATGCATGTCCCTTTGAACTTCAAGGGCGGAGTTGGGTTCGTCAGCCCGGTTCGCTTCGGCGTCCTACTGAAACAAACACCTAGCCGAGTAAGCAGCCAAGTCCCACCGCGATCAGGCTTTCTATCATACAAGTACCAATCAGACAGTGGGTACCCACGCAACACGATGCGGCACAGTAGCTGAGGGCTGTCAGAACCGCACTCCCCTTCTATCTACTCGTATGGCATTCCCTCAGATCGGACCCCCGTAATGAATTGACGAGGAAAATGAAGCGTCAAGTGCAAAGCTGATATATGCAAGTCTCACACGTAAAAATTAGCGTGAAAATTACTCGAACACAGGATAGGGGGCACTGTAAGACCTGTCCCTGCTGTCAGCTTGAGATCCGCGGCTGGTGGGAAGGCTTATTACTAAGGCCGTTTATCCTTGCGCCTTCTGTCCTGTTATCTTCTGCTTCCTGCTCCCTGCTTCCTGCTTCCTACATTCCCATCCTTCAACTCCCCTTTTCCGTTCACTAACTTAAAACCTGATTCTCCGCCCTCTCTTCGCGACAGAGCAATTACCTCCCTCAAACTCGCCCACCATTCGGAACCACAACTACCCCAGCCGTGTCCTAAAAATGGCTCGGCCAAATGGACGTCGGAACGATGATGACCTGGAGAATAGCGCCTCCTCCCCCCCACTACGAATCGTCATACCAAAATCTCCACCGAGCACCCCCCACCGACCTAGCACTTCGCGCTTTCGTCTCCGCCGGGCGGGAACGGTCCTCGCATCGGCGAACTACCAGAACGAAGCTCCCGGACAGGAGCCGGGTCTCGGCCCCGACGAGGAATTGGATGATAGGGTTAATATTCGTACAATCTGTGGGATTACTGTTGTGGACTTTTCAGAGGATGACATGTTGCAGACGGAACTGGAAAACGCGGGGCTTATTGAGTTTTTGAAGAAGCCAAGGGAGGACTGGGTTAGTGTGCGGTGGATCAATTGTAATGGGCTTTCATGGGATGTTATTCAGGCTTTAGCGAAGTACAGAAATTTGCACCGGCTCGGTAGGGGTTGCTTCACAATTGAGGGGGCTGGGCTGATTCTGGATTGTGAGGGTAGCGATTGAGGATTTGATGAACACTAAGACGAGGACTAAATGTGATTGGTTGGTTTCCCTCTTCGTTGTTTCACGGCCATATTTGGGTGCATGCTGATTTGGGATCGACAGGTACTCGGACCAAGCTTTTCGTTAGTGCTTCTCTATAGGATATCCGAGTGGAATAAAACTAATTTTTGAGCTCTGTAGTTGTTTTGCCGTTGCTCAAGTTGATCCATTCGGAAGATGGTAATAATTCTTACCCGCTTGCCTGCTTTGGCAGTACTAACTGTGCTTCTAGCTGAAAACTGCGGAAATGCTCCGACTACAAATCCAGATGGAAGCACGATTGGGAAAATCAGGACACTGCAGGAGTACTACGGTGGGCCGAACGAAGAGAGAATTGAGTGAGTCCTTTAACGCGGAGTATCAAGCCCATGCTAACCGAACCAAAGGTATATGGAGAAATACTCTAGTCTGTCATCGAGAGGGCTTCGCGTCTCGGTAGAGCAGGTGTCAATGTTCTTAACAGAAGACGGGACGATCATTAGTTTTTTTGAGAACTCGGCAGATGATATCGAGTAGCTTCTCTCCCTCGGTACAAATTGCTGCTGGCGAGCTAACGCATCTACAGACCACCAATCCTCCAAAGACTCGAGTCCCCAAACACTATTCTCCGCTCTGCGTGCGATGGGTCAATGATACTACAAGCAATTGTAATCGCCCCCTTCTTGCTGCTATCGAGCTAGCGAATAGAGTGATAACCCATGAACTAGGTTGACGCCATAATTGATCTCGCATTCCCTGTGATCCAAGCCTACCAGGACACCATAGCAGAGTTAGAACTGAATGTCTTGACTGACCCATCAGTGGAGCAATCCCGGGAACTGTACATCCTAACTAGTGAGCTGTCTCTGCTAAAGAGCACGCTCTCCCCAATCGTCGGGCTCGTTTCCTCCCTCAGGGACCACCGGAAAGGCGGCTACTCTGCCATGAAAGGTCTAAAGGGCGTCGAGGTCAGCGAGCTTACAAAAACCTACCTTGGTGACGTAGACGACCACTTACTCCTTCTCATTGATGTAACCCCCTCCCCAGTACTGCATCTAGCAGCAAGCACGGGCTAACAGGCGCAGAGCCTCGAAACCATGAAACGTGCAGCAGACAACATGATTGACCTAATCTTCAACACCATCGGCATGACGCAAAACGAGTCAATGAAGACCCTAACTCTCGTCACGATTTTCTTCCTACCCATGTCCTTCTTGACGGGATACTTTGGAATGAATTTTGAGGAGTTTCCGGGGATCCGGCATTCGGACGCGTTCTTTTGGAGGATTGGTGGTCCGGTGCTCGCGATCACGATTATGATTCTGCTGAACGGGGTTGCCGGGAAGAGCGTTAGGCAGAAGTGGAGAAAGAGGGGGATTAGGGTTGCGAGGGAGAAGAGGGTTAAGCTTACGAAGGGTGGTAGTGGTGGGGGCCAGAGTTAGATTGTGGGCTGGTGGAAAGGGAGAATGGGACGGGGGATATATGATGAAGGGAGGAGGGCGGTGTAAATTGGTTATCTATGGTTTGGGCCTGGGATATCCTTCCAGCTGGGGTCAAGGGGGATCTTTTTGCCCAAAGTTTAGATGTTTAAAATGCTTTCTTTTGTCTCATTGGGTTTAGGGATGTATGCTCACCATGGTGTTCACTTGAGCACACATGCCATATTGCTATAATATTGACCAAGCTATGGCTCTGCTATTGTACCATACCAGAATACAGCCACACCACCCAGAAAACTGATTATGCGTTTGAGAGCGGCCCACCGAGCCTAATCAACTTGACTTGGCCTCGAATCCACTTGAACCACAAATTACTCCCCCAAACAACAGCAATTACGCGCCATCAAACCTGCATAAGCGAGTGATACCTAATGATATCGAGCTCCCCCCTCGCAACCCGCGAGGCAACCAAAACACAGAACACAGAACCATGTGCGACCATTCCTTACGATATGATGCCAAAACCACCACCGTCCGCCCACCAACCAACCATCTGAACGGCCCTTGGATAGTTAGTTCAGAGGGGGGAATCAAATTCCTGCTTGCGGAGTATAATCGCCATGTTGGTTGTGGTAGATAGCTGCTCGGTTGGCTATTGGGTGGGGGTGTGATGGCGGGGGATCATGGGGGGGAGGGGGCGGGAGTGGGGGTGGTATGCGTGGTATACTACATAGTAATCTACACATTGGCGCAGAGGGGAGAAGCTACTTCTGCTCTCTTGCTACGCTGGGGTGTGGGGGCAAGTTACTCCTGTGGTTCGCACGGTATGATAGGAAGCTGGGATATATGGTGGGTTGGTTAATCGGTGGGCTTTGCATAGTTAGTTATTTCGGTACGATACTTGGTCCCGGGTTGATCCTGTATAATGCTGCCGGCAGCACGATACATGTTCATGATCGAACGGAGGAAGGGGAGGATGCAAGGATCCGGTATGAACGTTGCTGTACGCAGTATCATGGGTTGGGGAGTTGCCCGCGCGTACAAGTTTCTTTCCAGCTCTTGATATGTTGCTGCTGCTGGGTGTCGGCGGATGGCAGGGTTCTACGGTGTGGGCTGTTTGTGTTTCTCTGTTTTTTTTTTTGGATTCTGGATTCTAGGAGGAGTGAGGATGGGTTTAAGCGGGGAGCTGTTGTGATGTTATGTCGTAGCTTGGGAAGTGAGAGGTGGGGGCTGTGGAAAGGAGGGATGGAGGTGGAGCTAGTGGGTGTGTGTTTGCGTGAGTGATGTCTGGTGATGTTCCGATGGGATTGGAAGTGCTCGAGAGAGTGTGCGGGTGGGAGTAGGGGTTTGGGTAGATTTAGGTGCTGTTGTCTTTTTTGTATTATATCGGACCTAGGTATCGTACTAGAGTAGTTTCTCACTATCCTGGGTCACACACACACAGACTTTTTTTTTTTGAAAAAAATAACAACGACCTGCATTTCAAGATAACGGTCTTAGACTCCGTGGTATCATAAAGCTTAATATGAGGCGGCGAAGGGTACGATTGGGGGGGTTGTGAGATTTTATGTCGGTGACCTAATCTTTTGGATTAGAACTTGCGATTATGTTAGGTCTTGTCATGAGTCAGTGTATAACCTTTCTGATTCTATCCGAGGTTTATCAAAACACTCAGAAATCGATAGGGAACTAAATTAAGCACCACCAAAACGACCCTCCCCTCCTACCGCCTCAAGCGAGGACATCTAATAGTACATGTTTATCTCTAATGCAATTCCCACCAAACCTCCCAAACTCCAATATTTACTAACACAATGACCCTGTACATACATAATAAACGAGCGATGTTTATAAGGGTGGTAGAGGGTTTCTGCCTCAGGTTAGTTGGAATTACCAAGTGTAATGATGAAGTAGAGGATTTTCCGTACCTGCAATTAGGACACTGTAATCTGAACCGCATCCACCCTTCAAGACAATTTGAATGGAATACGTGACGGCAAGGAGTAACCATGTAGCTTCTCCTTCCTAAGAAACCAACGCTGCTCGGTCCACTGCCTGCGTCGCGATCGTTGGATATGGTAGGGACCTCGACGGACTGCATACAAATTGCGCAGTCGAATAAGCGGGTGTTGGGGAGGAGAGCGGTCACGTCTGTTGGAGGAGAGGAGGGAAGTTGTGATTCGGCGGCTTCCAGATCGTCGATGGGAAGAATTGGATGGTAGTCGTAGGCGGGGGGGAGGAGCTAGTATCCTAGTTAGTAATTTGTAGATTTCATTGACGATGGGGGGATTACATTGGAGGGAATCAAAACTCTTGGGCCAAACAACTGCTGACTCAGTAGCAAGAACACTTGAAACCACACCCAACCAAGGACTACGGCGGCAGATTTATAGCTTGGCTCGAGAAAAAATATGTTTCCCTTCCAACAATAGAGGTATAGACCTGGCGCGGCTCTACAAATGCTCATTCCGATCACGAATTCCCATGTGAATGCCTTTCGGCATCCACGGATTACATTTCTATGTATCTGTGGCACCCAGTAACTATTTGCGAGTAGGACGACCGTATTGACGAATAGCCCTCGGAGGAGCGGTGGCCAGCTGGCTGCGTGCAAGGAGACGAAGAAGGAGCCGAGGAGAACGAACAGGAAGCGGGGATACAGCATGCCGATGTCTTGTCGGCTATCGTCGCCGTTATCGTTTGTATCTTGATTGGGCGGCAGTATTATCGGCACCTGTGGAACTGCGTTGGCGGGTAATGGAAGCGAACTTGTTGATGAATCTACTGCTGGAGTGGCTGCTGGTGGTGTAGACTGTGCCGGGAGGTGTTCAGGGCGTTGAATGCGACGAATAATCATCAAGAAGCGCATTCCGAAGATGGATCCAAGAAGAAAGGAGAAGAAAGTCACCGGGGACAGGGCTAGATAGCATGAATCTATTGCGTGTAAGTGCCTACAGTGTTCCGGGATGTAGCTTTCCGGTTAGCTTACCGATAAGTACAGTTGCTCCTAAAAAGGCAAGCGCCATATAACCATCGACTATACCCATCATTGCAATTGTCCAGAAGCTGACTCTACTCACTGTGCTCGGTGTGTTACTCTCATTCATCTGCCGGATCAACAGCCAAATCTGTGCGCATGTGATGACCGCAGCGCACAATGCAAAGTTGATTGCCTTGCGGAAATATTTTTCAATCTTGATGCCTTCGGCCTTCTTGACGCTAAGAACATGACCACATGTAGGAGAATATATAATTCCAGAAATGACGATGGGTGGCGCATCAGGGACTGGAGCACCGGTGGGGTACCGCAGTTCTTTTTCAATGAGTTGGAGTGTTTCGGGACTTATGTATGGTAGGTGTGGTGTGTTGGACGAGAGGAGCGGATGGGAGGAGAGCATTGGCTGGACAGGATGTAGCTGGAAATATGCGATATACTCACAGCGGGGTCTCTCATTGGCGGAATTTTCGGGAGAGTGTTGCCAAGGGGAGGCAGTTGAAGCTGTGTCCTTCTGCTTCTTGATTACGGCGGCGATGGACTCGAGAAGAAGCGCCTTGGATTGGTTATAAGCGTTCTCTGTGAGCGTAAAATGTGGAAGTGCAAATATCCCGGCAAACCTATAGAGGGTGATTAGTGCCCCATCACAATGTACAAATTTTATCAGCGGACTAACTTATCAGACGTCGTGGTAACCAAAATTTCGCCAGACTTGGTGAAATGAACCCCGCTTAAGCTTATATCCTTCATATCTCCGCCTCCTTCGTTCTTGATAATCATTGTAGCCGTCATCTCTTGTACTTCTCCGGGCTTTTTTTTCTCTTCAATGGTAAAAACAAGTTTCCCACGATTAGCCGTGACATTTTTATCATAAGTCGTGTTCGTCTGTGGCGCCGTAACATCTAAGAAAAGCCGCTCCCATGCTCCATGTATGGTCCCAGTGACATTTTGGTATATCGGAGGCAGCTGAGTGGGTGCTGATGTAGGCCCCCAACTAAAACGCTCTCTGGCAGCCTCTGAACCTTTAACATTACCTCCTTCTCCTCCGACTATCTCGGCTTTCGGGTTCGGGTCTCCCCCAGGAGTTTCTCCAGCAACCGCAGTTGAAGGGCGCAGGCCATCTGGATGTGTTCCCTCCAGGAAATATTCCCCAAGAACCTCTTTCCTTAGTGACTCAACTAGCTTCCTTACAGGCTTAGGCGGCATTCGGCTATGCGTGAAGTTCACCCCCGTAAGGTTTCCTGGCACTCCATATGTTGAGTTTCGTAAAATTTCGAGCTGCTCCTTTTCCCGTACGATTATCTCGTCGAGGCGGTAGCTATTCTGTGGCGAGTTTCCATCGGGCGCAAGAAGGATTATAATTATCAGAATGAAGAGGACTTTGGCTCGAGATTGATCCATCAAGCTCTTCCGACGATCTCAGCGATGGCCTAGCTGGAGGTGTGTGTTTGTTTCAAGGAGCCGCCGACGCCCTAGGTAGAGTTGTCGTTCAAAATTACCAAATCCGGCTAGGCGCTTTGTGTCAGTCCCCAAGGGCCATATAATTCTTCCAGGCACCGGTACCGTACAGTACTAGTATGCACAGCGCGCATTTAGGAAGTGCATGCCGGGGCAATGGGCTCTGCCCATCCAGTCTATAAGAAATATTCCAAGTATTATACTCCGTCTGATTTTAATACTAGTATTTCCCCCGCTCCTGAATACTTGTACCGGCACTCAACGGTGTTCCGGGAGTGTTAGGAGAGGTTTATTAAAGAATACTGTAAGTTATTGTACGTCTAGCTACTTGTAGTTAATTGTCTGACTTAGCATCCGTTTTCAACGAAGACGATCTCAGCCTGGGGAGGGGAAGTGGATCGTGAGTCTCTCCATTGGGAAAGAGCGGACACGGTTGTTCACGATTTTTCATTCGTTTCAATGGGAGCCACCGCAAATCCAGGTTTATGCACAACCCACAGCACAGCGCACCGATACCTACAAGTACTGAATAGCACTCGCGTGCAAACTATCATAAGTCGTGGTGCAACCGACCTAATATTTTGGCGCGCCTGTTCGTTGACCAGAACCAGCTTATTTTGCCAGCAAGTATCATAGCCAAAAAACATTGAACAAACGGAATATGGTAAACGGACTAGCCATCTTAGGAAGAAGAAAAACAGTCCCTCTTATTTGCGGCCACTTGGCCGAGCACGCTGATAGAAGGGATGAAGCCGGGCCAAATCAATAAATCAAGCAAGATTAGGTACAGTCACCTAAAAACCATGAAAGTGGTGTTTCGGGATTACTGTACAATGTGATGTGTTTGTGGAGTTTGGGATGACACCAAAACCCAAGCTGGCCAGCCTGAGAACGGGGGGCGGTGAACCTTTCAACTGACGAGAGGCTGCCACAGGGACGCGAACAACCATGTGCTGGAGCGTTGGGGTTTTCTCTCTCCTCGTAAGGTCTGGTGTTTCTTTCTTATTTGTTTCGGGGGGGCAGGCTTTTTGGTGTGTTCTTCGCCCCTTTTTCGGAGGAGGAAATTTTGAACTACCTGGCACATTCAAGTTCTCACGGTACCGGTATTGTATCTGGTGCATCAGAGTACAACAGATTTGGAAGGACAGCAGCATCATGATGGCATGGATAATATATTACCACCATCCAATTTTATCTCAAAATGGCCGAAGGGAGGTCGATAAGTATCAACAATTGACCTGGAGCGCACCTCCTAAAGGCAGTGTTGGGGTCTTATTTTCCTAAGTCTGAGCATCTTGGTGAGATGTTTTAGGAGGGAGTGGAAGGCCATGTTTGTGTTCTAGCCACCTTACTGTAGAGGGGTGCATAGGCGCCCCACCGTGGCGTCTGCTCTTGCTTAGTTATCTTTTTTCGCCTCATGGGGAAGGCTCTGGAAAGGACCAGCAATACCGTTTCAGGAGCTGGTTTGAGAAGGGCTTTGGATTGGGAAGGACTTATGTATGATACAAATAGAAATCTGTTCTTTAGAAGAACAAAAGCTCACCCGGGTCATTAAAACCGTGAACTACGGAGGTACAGCTCCTAAGTTTTATATATTCCACAGGGGGTAAGGGCAGCAAACCTCGCTTGTGGAACATACAAAACTTAGGCCCTGTACCTCCGTAGGTTTGTTACATGCTATCTCTGGGGTTCGGTGGGGTTCGGCGGCTGAGGTAACCTAGCTACTTAGAACTCGCTGCCTGCTTAATTTCATAACTACCATCCTGCCTCTTCTCATCGTTCTCCCCCCTCCATTCCATCCCTCTCCATCCCTCTCCCATCCATCAGCACTGCTACCCTTTCCTACCACCGCTCTCACTTCATCTCTCAAGCTCTATCCATCTCATTTACTTCTTCATTCTTCGTAGACAAGATGGCCGATCACGAAGAGAAAAAGAAGGTTAATCTGGCGTAAGTCACTTTCATGAATCTTTGCCATCTATCATCCTTTAGTTTATCGAGGAGAACCGATCAGCTTCCTTGGGAGATTCATCGACTAACATGACTCTTTTTCTATTAGCGATGCCTCAGGCGCTATACACAAAGAGGCAAGTTTTTGTCTATCGTTTATCGCTCTAGCAGATAGTTGAGTCTTGCAAGAGCTTTGCTAACGGGCCGAACCCAGGCGGACGAAACTGCAACGGCAATCTTGAAGAAGAAGAAGAAGCCAAATAGCTTGATTGTTACCGATGCCGTCAATGATGATAATAGTTTGTTGACCCTAGCCTCGAGTTTTCGAGTTTGGGGATGATTTCTAATGGTGTTGTAGGTATCATCGCCCTGTCTAATAATACCATGGAGACGCTTCAACTGTTTCGTGGAGATACTGTTCTGGTCAAAGGAAAGAAACGGAAGGACACAGTCCTTATCGTTCTGGCTGATGATGATCTTGATGACGGATCTGTGAGAATCAATCGTGTCGTTAGAAATAACCTCCGAGTTAGACTGTTTGTCCTCCTGGCATGCTTCTGAAATCTATTTCGAAGGCTGACATAGGCATAGTGGCGATGTTATTACTGTACACCCGTGCCCAGATATTAAATATGTATGTTCGAATCTCTCATTTGTATGTGATGGCGGACGGCGATACTGATCATTTATCTCTAGGCCAAACGTATTGCCGTTCTCCCGATTGCAGACACTGTTGAGGGATTGGCTGGATCTTTATTCGACGTCTACCTAAAGCCGTACTTCCTTGAGGCCTACCGGCCTGTGCGTATGGGCGATCTGTTCACTGTTCGCGGTGGTATGAGACAGGTTGAATTTAAGGTTGTGGAACTTGACCCACCAGATTACGGAATTGTGGCCCAAGATACTGTTATTCATTGTGAGGGCGAGCCTCTTAACCGAGAAGACGAAGAGGGGAATCTTAACGAGGTTGGCTACGATGATATCGGTGGGTGCCGAAAGCAAATGGCACAAATCAGAGAGCTCGTTGAACTACCACTTCGACATCCTCAACTATTCAAGAGCATTGGTATCAAGCCACCACGTGGTATCCTTCTTGTAAGCCGCTCTTTTGGATTCTCCTTTTCTCGCTTGCTAACCATATAACTAGTATGGGCCTCCGGGCACCGGTAAAACTCTTATGGCCCGCGCTGTCGCCAACGAGACTGGGGCCTTTTTCTTTTTAATCAATGGTCCCGAAATCATGAGTAAAATGGCCGGAGAGTCGGAATCTAACTTGCGTAAGGCCTTCGAGGAGGCAGAGAAAAATTCACCCGCGATTATCTTCATCGACGAGATCGATTCGATTGCCCCTAAGCGCGAAAAGACCAACGGCGAGGTTGAGCGAAGAGTTGTTTCACAATTACTTACCCTGATGGACGGAATGAAGGCTCGAAGCAACATTGTTGTTATGGCTGCTACCAACCGACCAAACTCCATTGATCCCGCCCTCCGCCGATTCGGGCGATTCGATCGTGAGGTTGATATTGGTATCCCTGACCCAACTGGACGTCTTGAAATTCTCCAAATCCACACGAAGAATATGAAGCTCGCCGAGGGTGTGGATCTTGAACAAATTGCGGCAGAAACCCATGGTTATGTTGGTTCTGATGTTGCCTCCCTCTGCTCTGAGGCTGCTATGCAGCAAATTCGTGAGAAAATGGATCTCATCGATCTTGATGAGGACACTATTGATGCCGAGGTTCTTGACTCTTTGGGAGTTACCATGGAAAATTTCCGATTTGCTCTTGGTGTTAGTAACCCATCTGCCCTCCGTGAGGTTGCTGTGGTAGAGGTACCCAATGTTCGTTGGGACGACATTGGGGGGCTGGAAGAAGTCAAGCGCGAGCTCATCGAATCTGTGCAATACCCTGTTGAGCACCCCGAAAAGTTCCTCAAGTTTGGAATGTCCCCGTCTCGCGGCGTTCTGTTTTATGGCCCACCTGGTACTGGTAAGACGCTCTTGGCAAAAGCAGTCGCGAATGAATGTGCCGCGAACTTCATTTCCGTCAAAGGCCCCGAACTTCTCTCCATGTGGTTCGGTGAATCAGAAAGCAACATCCGGGATATCTTCGATAAGGCACGTGCTGCGGCGCCTTGTGTTGTGTTCCTTGATGAATTGGACTCAATTGCTAAGAGCCGTGGTGGATCCATGGGTGATGCTGGTGGAGCTAGTGATAGAGTGGTAAATATGTTGTTGACTGAATTGGATGGTATGGGTGTTAAGAAAAATGTTTTTGTTATTGGAGCTACCAATCGTCCCGAACAGGTAAATTTCACTATGTCCCGTTTATAGAGGGTTGTTTTGCTAACACTGCGTAGTTGGATGCTGCGCTTTGCCGCCCAGGCCGCCTAGACACTTTGGTCTATGTACCTTTGCCGAATGAGGCTTCCAGGGCCGATATTCTTAAGGCTCAACTTAGGAACACCCCTTGTGCCCCTGATATTGACCTCAAATATATTGCATCTAGGACTGTAAGTTTGCCTGCCTCCTTTTCTTTTAAATGCTCGTGCTAACTCTTTTTCAGCACGGCTTCTCTGGTGCCGACTTGGGCTTTATTACACAACGCGCTGTCAAATTGGCAATTAAACAAGCTATCTCTGCTGAAATTGAGGCGCAAAAAGAGAGAGCTGAGAGGGGCGAGGGTGCTGATACTGAGATGTTAGAAACCGAAGGGGATGATCCAGTCCCAGAGCTCACCAAAGCTCATTTCGAAGAGGCCATGGCAGTTGCCAGACGTTCAGTCACTGAAGTCGAGGTCAGGCGTTACGAGGCCTTCGCACAGAGTATGAAGCAGTCGGGCGGCATGAGCTCGTTCAGGTTCCCAACTGCCGAGGAGGTCGGCGGTGGGGCCGAGTCTGGGTTTGGGCAGGCTGGCGAGGATGACGATCTGTACAATTAAACAGGTATCCTTTCTTTGGCTGGTTTGGAGGTGATAGCATGTAGTACACTAGCGCGTCGAGGTAAATGTGATTTGTGAAGGCAATCGGAGCTCGTTTCCTGTTTCTAAAACCATGTTTGATATAAAACGAGCTTTTCCTTACTGCATCAAGTTTAAATCTTTCATGAAATTGTCCTTGTGTTTTTAGCTTTTCCGGTTTTGGCTCATTCATGATAAACATTCTGATGGTATAGAAACCTTGATGGTCCATGTGATCCGGTAATGCATGTCGTGAAAATACAGGTTTTGTCATCGTCTCAACGCTCCAGAGGTAACACCACTCACACCAAGCATCGTATTATTCACCCCGTATAAATAAGAGGGGAGAAGGGTCGAAGGGAAAAAACAATCTATGTATACCCTAAAGCTTCGTCTGGCTTCCATTTAAGTTACAATTGGCAAAGTCGTGCCAAACCTTCATCTACAGTACAACTAATCATACATACATAAGGGAATCACCTATGCCCCCCCGCCCCTCCACATGTATATAAACAAACAGGAAACAATTGCCACAAACCGGTTTTTGTGTTTTGGAGAAAATGAAAGAAACAGGGGTGAAGAAAGCAAAGCCCTGCCCGACTGATTGATAAAAGTGGATTAAGAATAGAGTGGAGAGCTGTAGGTAGCTAGCCAAGTGATGTTGGTTTGGGGGATTTTCATTGCGCCCCTGGGGGCTTCGGTAGGCCCTTCAAATAGACAAGTAAAAAGATTAGTATCATACAGTGGGTGGGTGAGCACGTATGCAGGGGCATAAAATACCTCAGTGAATATCTTACTCAGACTCGTCTTCATCATTTCCGCCGCCTCCTTCTCCATCTTCTTCTGCTGTTGGAGCATCTCCTCCTTGTGATCCTCGATGTGTTCCTGCATATCCTGGTAGCCTTGCAGGCCGCGTTCCCTGGCCAGGTCCATGAATGTCTTCTCCTCGCTGGCAGACTGCCTGCTCATCCCCAGTGCGCCGAGTAAGGCACCTCCGGCGGTGCTCTTGCGATTCTTGCGCTGCTCCTCCACACGCTTCATGTGTTCCGCACGCGCAATCGCCTCGCGCCGGGAGAATTCGGTGGGGATGTGTTTGTCACCAAAGCCCTCAATCACGGGCCTGACGTCGGAGATGCCCATCGCAGCGACGTATTCTAGGAATGGGATTAGGGAGATTAACTCCTTGTCTTTTGGATCGCCATCCCAGGGCTTCATCTTTATCGCATTGTTCGGGTTCTCGGACCAGGCGTCTGGGCTCGCCTCCAGCATTATGACCTTCGATAGGTGCCGGTTGAGGTAGTTGAGGTCCTTGATGTACTTCCCGTTCTTGTAGCGAGTGTGCGCACGGAAGAGCGGGTACATGATGTACCCCGGGTACTGCTCCATTTTCTGGATTACCGGGGCGGCGGTTTGCTCGTGCTGGCTTGTGAAGACTACTATTTCATAGTATTGGGATAAGTAAGCAAGGAAGTAGTCCAATCCCGGACGCTTCGCGATTCTCCACCCGTGCTCGCGGTCCCAGGTGCTGTGTACACAGACGTCCTCGAGGGAGATAACGAGCGTGTAGGGGCGCGAGTAGTCCGGGAGTGGATCCGGCAGAAGCTTTTCGAAGGGTGGCTCGTTGTAGAAGTTTAGGAGGTCATTCGTTCGCGCTTTTAATCGTGCGTAGAAGGCAGATGGTCCCCAGCCCTGTTGGAGGTCTTTGTAGTAGTTCCTTTCCACTTTGTCCAGTTCCCGGCCCATGTAGAGTGTGCCGCCGATGAAAAAGGCTATGAATGAGCCGAACACGATCCGGGCCAGGCGCTCTCGCTTTCGATCTGTGGATGAAACGTAGGCGGATTTAGGTAGACCCTCTCCCCTTCCAAGCCCTCCACCACCTGCCCTCCCTCTGCTTCCTCCCCGACCGGAGCTGGCCTTCTCGGCCTTCTCGGTTTCCTTCAAAAATAACTCCAACTCTGGGAGCTGGGGTTCTGATGGTGGGGGGTTGGGTGTTGGGCTTGGAGGGGAAGGTTCCTGCGGCGGTGTCCGTGTGGAATCTGAATAATCTGAAGAGAGTGGGGAGCCATTTGTACCGGTGGGCGAAATCTCATCCGAGCCGGCGGCAGAAGGGCCTCGAGGGCCTTTCCCGGGGGGTTGCTGAGTCGAGTATCGGTACTGGAGCTGATAGTGGGGCGATCTCGAAATCGGCGGGGCAATGCGGGGAGCTACCAGGAACGGTCTCGCTCTCAGTAACGAGCGATTGAGTGCTCTTCCGAGCATCATGGCAAATCAGTTAGACAGCCCCTAGCGATTTGTTGAAAAAATTGTTAAATGTCGGTAAAGACGGGCCTAATCGAATCGGTTTTGTAAAAAAGAAGAGGGGGAGAAACTGTGGATTTGGGGGAAAAATGGATGGCTACATGGGTGACGGTGTCAACTTTTTTTTTATCATTGGTGGGCCTTCCTATTTCCAGAACCATACAAAAGAATGGCTTGGCGATTTTTCCTCCCTGAGTTAGTTAAGCCTAACCCCTCTCAGGGTATGTAACCTTCACCCGTCACACTACAGAGGCTTATTACTCTTCCCCCAAAGACTTTCATCAGATTCTATGATATAATATTTCAATGCGCCTAAGGTCCCCCTACCCTACCACTTTAGTTTAACGCTCCTTTGATCAACCCCATTCCACTCAATTGCACAATCCGCATCATGTCTTCCTACGTCCTTGCTCAAATCTACCAATTAGTCCTCAACCTTGTCGGCGGTGGTGGATCAGGGCATGTGTACCCCACCCGCAGAATTATCCGCATTGGAAGCAGGAAGTCCAAGCTCGCGCTGATCCAGACACACCTTGTTCGCGATGCTTTACAGGCCGTCTACCCGGATATCAACTTCGAAATCATCGCTATGACTACTACCGGCGACAACAATCAGACGAAGCCACTGCATAGTTTCGGGGCGAAAGCGCTCTGGACGCAGGAGCTCGAGGTGTTGTTGTTAGAGGATAAGCTGGAGATGATTGTGCATTCGCTCAAAGGTTAGCTCCCCTTTCTTTTGCAATCCCTCTTCTGGGGTAGTTTGTGGTTAATGCAAGAATCCAGATATGCCGACCCAGCTCCCGCAAGGGTGCAAGATCGGTGCTATACTTGAACGTGAAGGTATGCTTCCTGCTACCACCACCATCGTAACCCCACAATCCTGCTAACAACCTGCACAGACCCCCGCGATGCCCTAGTCATGAAAGCCGGCTCGAGCTACAAGTCCCTAGAAGACCTACCAGAAAGCAGCGTAGTTGGTACCTCCTCTGTCCGACGCAGCGCACAAATCAAAAAGCGATACCATCACCTTAACTTCGAGGACGTCCGCGGCAACGTCGGCACCCGGCTTGCCAAACTTGACGACCCAGAGTCCTCCTACACCTGTCTGATCCTCGCAGCCGCTGGCCTCCTAAGACTCGGTCTAGGAGAGCGTATCACGAGTTACCTCTCCTCCCCGTACCTCCTCCACGCCGTTGGCCAGGGAGCGTTGGGCGTTGAGATCCGCGACAACGATGAGGACACCGCCAAGCTACTTCAAGTGCTGGGCCACAAGGAAACCACCTTCAATTGCCTTGCTGAACGCTCGCTCATGAGGACGCTGGAAGGTGGCTGCTCCGTTCCGATCGGTGTAGAGACTGAGACCACCACGGACGGGCAGATGCTCATGAGGGCTGTTGTCGTCAGCCTTGACGGCCAAAACTCTGTTGACGTAGAAGAGCGCATGGAGGTGGCGGACGAGGAAGCAGCCGATAGCTTTGGTAGAGTTGTAGCGGGGAAGCTGGTCGCTGCTGGGGCTGGAGATATCTTAGAGCGTATCAACCTCAATAGGGATTCGGTAGACACTTGAATTTACAAAATGGATGCCCGGCGCGGACTACAAGTAATTGCCCCCATCCATTGCATCTACTTCATCTTCACCCCCTTTTGTACTTCTCTTCCTCCTCCTCCTCTCGGATGTGTCCTCCGCGATTGGTCAGGCAGTCGAGAATTTGGGAGAGGATGAGTCTTGCAAAACCCGTCGCCACAATAGAAAAAAAGGTGAAAGAAAAGACGGTTAGAGGACATCTTTGGCTTTCTGTAGCTGCCTAGAGAATAAATTCTTTACACAATGTCATGTAATTAAGCCCAGCACCACATGCTTACTGAGGGGGGGGAGGAATACCGTAGAATAGAAAATGCATGCCAAGAATTCGTAACATGACTGAGACAGCATACCCTACCGCACCATACCCATTACTCGAGCACAGTACTGCTAAGGCTTGGAAGCATATCCCAGTCCTCCCGTTCTACCATCCAGCAAAACAAATCGTGACAAGCGCTGTATCATACCCGAAAAGAAGAAGAAAAGAAGAAAAGCTACCCAAATAACTCTTGCCGTCCCGATATTATTTACAGGTATGATATTATCGTCCCTGGGGTAAGGAGCACGAGGCCCTTACGAATGTGATTGTAAGCATAATACTATACCATAAAGCACACCCTGCAGTCCCAACCACTCGAGTGCGCTCCGACAATCACACCCTATCACTCACACTACCAAAGCATGATACGGTACTCGTAGAGGCCAAAACACACCAAAATCGCAGGTATTTCGGGCCATCATTACCCAACAACCATAGGTGGAAACAGCATACTATAGAAAAATATATTCTAAAAGCGATTTGCTATAGTGGCACCCACACAAAAAAGTGTAGGATCTTTTTTCCTCCAACCCTTCCAAAGTATGATTTGGTGGGGAGTGGAATGACCTTTCCGACAAGGTATATATACCTGCCAAGACCAGGTCTTTTGTATAGGAGGGATACATCGCAACCACACCTTACACAGTTCATCTGCCCACTGCTCTGTATGATACAAACTACAGACAAAAACCTGAAATAAATATATATCATAACGTTACTATGCTTCAGATATACTATATTTTTGGAAAAGTTTTTCTGAAGCCAAGTTTCAAGCTATATGATGGCTCGGGAACCTGCAATTTTGGTGCGTTTTGGCCTCTGGATACTTACTAAACTAAACGGCCTCGATTGAAAGAGCTAACCTACCTACACAGAGCATACGTCAAGACTCCTCGGGTAGCGGCCCAGCAAACCAACCCGGACAAACTCCCCATACCATCGTGGAAATTTACAGTTTCAAAATAAAAATAATAAAAATGTAGGGGTGGTGTGAGATAGTTAATATCATCCTTTGATAAACCACCATTCTTTTTGCCAAGAATTTGGTGGAGGTGCATAAACCACTCTCGAAAGGACCGACATCCATACGATATGATACAAGCATCGGATCCACACCCAAGGGAAACATTAAAAAACCGCGAGAAGGGTGCGAGGTTCAATTTAATCTGAAATGGCAGCCATTATTAATCAGAAGGATAAGAAACACCTCACAAACCTCCACTCGTAGGCTCCGGAAAAGTATATCATAATATTATGATACTGCCTTATGCTGTGTACCAATAGACAAATTCTCAGTGTCCCAATGCCAGCCCCTCCCTCCCCCACCCCCCTTCCCCCGAATCCAAGATTAGTCTTTTAAACGCAAATATCCTATTCTTGAAATGCCTTGGATTGGGTCGTCCTCCTCTGTACGGTGTCCTTCGGCGCGGTATCTGTGCTAGTCGTGTTGGTGCGGAGGGGCTACGCACTCGGTAAGGTCCCTTAGAATAGATCTTGCTGCGTTGGTTGAAATAGCGGGGGAGGAGGGAGAGGCGAAAAATATACATAAATTTTGGTGGTCAACGTCGGATTTGGTCTCCTGTTCGTCGTCCCCTCTCTGAAGTTAGCAAATTCATGGGGCGCAGTACGGTAGTATACTTGTGCCGATATTACGAGTGGTGCTCTCGGAATCGTGGTCCGAACTCTAGACTTAAGAGCAATCTCCCATACTCCCAGTCTTCCCGAGAAGACGGGAAGAGATGGATATCTAAGGCACCCATGCTCCCCTCAGACCGACAATCATACTTCATCGCCCGTTTATAGGTAAAATATACCAATTTTACGTAGAAACAACCGTAGGCGAATAAATATATTCCAACGCAAAGCCAGTCCCCCCAAGCCGATGGATGCAAACAAAGGAAAATTGTCGAAAGAAAAAAGCCAACCTTCCCTAAATACCCAATGAGGCACGAAAGAAAAAATGTTGAATTTACGGGTAAACTCTCTAGTCCAGCCAAGGGAGCAGACGGAAAGAGCCCGAATGAAATGAAATGAATTCCCAGGAATACTGTCAACCCGACGGACAATATCTACTGATCCGCTCCTCTAATATATGCATCGTAGCCCTCCTCGTCCATGAGTGCTTCAATCTCCTTTCCGTCCTTAACCGCAATCTTGCAAATCCACCCGTCATCCTCAGCGCTCTCGTTGATCAACTTGGGATTGGTCCCGAGCTCAATGTTAGCCTTAACGACGAGGCCGGACACGGGGGAAAGGATATCAGACGCGCTCTTTACGGACTCGATGGCACCGATGGTGTCTCCTGCTTTGACTTCGTTGTCTGCCGCCGGGAGGTCGACGAACACAACTTCACCTAGGGATTTTTGGGCGAAATCGGTGACGCCGACGGTAGCTAGTAGTTCTATGTTAGTCTATGAGGCTTCGATAGGCGGGATGGGGGCAGGAACCAATGGCCCCGTCAGAGTTGGATCGGATCCATTCGTGGTCCTTGGTGTATTTCTTGGTCACTATGTGGCATTTCCAATTAGCCCTTCTTTCTTCCCCTACTTTCGTACACCTGTTGTACACCTGTTAGAGCGGGGAACTTGGGGCTAGGTTGTAACGAACAGAAATAATTTCCTGCGGTAAAGTTCCTACTGCGAACCACTACTCTTGCAGCACAGACTGGTTTGAAAACCGGCCGGGTGAGCATGGAACGGAGGAGGGAAGCCATTTTCGAAGTTTGTACGAGGTGAGATGAAATTGAGGCAGAAATCACGAGGAAGGAGGATTGTATGGGTGAGATTGGGTTGGGTAGGCTTTTGGAATCCGAGTTTTGATTTAGGGAAGAACGAGGAAGAGGATTAAAGGAACCCCTCTGGCAGTCTGTAATAATATGATAACAGTTTCCGGTGTCGGGAAAAGAAGGACGGTATCACGTGCGTGGTGTAAGCAACGCAACTGTTAATGTGGGGTAGGGAAATGCTAGTACTTGTAACTTACCCGACCCGGCGTAAAAACCATCATATCTCTCCCTGACTACAATAATCGGCAACCCATTTTTCCTGCATTCAGCACACAGCTCCCCCCCCCCCCCAAACCATAAGACCTATCCGACCTTACACAGTCCTCCTAGAAATGTTATACGAACTCGTTGCAGTGGTATATCATCCCCAATTCCCCATCTCTCCCTCTTCCACCCCACCTGCTAATGAATAGCTACCACACACCCAGGTCCGGACAAGCTCCATCAATGAAATCAAAGACATCGCTAAATCCGCCGGCATGACGGTACTACAGAATGGTGGAGTCGTCCGCGGATATACATACTGGGAGAAACTCATGCTGCCAACTCGTCGACGCGCGCATATGGTGTATCATACCCATGGCCAATACTTCATCATGAGGTTCGATTCGAACTCACCGACACAGCACTTGATTCAGCGTACGCTACGATTGGACCCTCGGATGATTAGTTTCAGCGTTGTCAAGATGGGGACAAAGTTGAAAGATGTTGCCGAAGTTAAGGGAAAGACTTGGAATTTGGATTTGGACACGTGAGGTAGTGGTGGCGTGAATATAAGTGTTGCGGCGGGGTGTATTATAGGCCTGGGGAATACAACTTTAGACCGTTGGACTCTTTTTCTTTCTTTCTTTTCTTTTTTTTTGCTACGGCGTCCAGGCTATGGGAATTGAGTGAGGGAACTGGGTTGGTGAGATAATCTCTCTCCTCAAACATCATAGAGCGAGAACAAACCACGTATTATACAAACAAACATTAAGACCGAATACGACTAAAAGGCCTTAATAGAGTCAGTAAATCTATATAAAAAATCCGAGCCTTTGTTCTAAAATAAATTGATTTCCGGCGGTCCCGTGCCAATCCCAAATCGCCAAAATTCATTGGGGCGCAAAAATAGGCTGGCATTTCAGTAAATCCCAATACCTGCAGTCGTGGGAAAAAGTGGTGTTCACACTAGCAACCACGGCCACCGACCAACTTCTGCTTTCTAAGAGAGAATGGCTGCACCTATCTATAAAACTTACTACAATACATGTTTACATACTCCCCGGAGTGGTTAACTCGTCTTCTGCCATTATTAGAGAAAGCCATTTTGCCGCTGAGGAGCAATGGGCTGGGAAGGCGGGGGCGTTACCATACTTCGCGGTGTGCCAAGCCATAAACGTGAACTCCACTTTTTCCCACATCTACCCGTATAAATGCCAACGTCTTTACCCCCCCCCCGCTGCATAATGTTATATAAGATAGGGAAGAAGGAAGAGAAAAAAAATGCAAGAATAGAGCCAGTGGTGCACCATCCTTAAAAATTAACCACCGTGCAAGTATATAAGGACCGATCTAATATACAGTATATCCAAGCCTACCTCGATGGTGCAGAACTACTATTTGCTCTCAGGACATTGGGGCAGTTGGTTGGCCCAAGGGCGCCGTGCTCGGAGATGACGGTTTTGATATACTTGGCCGGAGTGGTGTCAAACATAAAACTAGAAAGGCTAGTGGTGGGCTGGTTGCGCCAGCCCGCGAAGACCCCACCCTTGTCGCAATTATTGTCGGGGGCAATTACGTCGGTGTCGCCTATTTGCATATTATCAGAAATAGGTAGGGTGGAAACATAACAGACATTATTACCAAATTCATTTCCAATAATTCCACCCGAGGTGAACTTGTCTGAGAACTTGATGCTCTCACAACAAACAATTACAGGAATCCCTTTCCGAGAAGCAGAGCGGGCGATCATAGAACATCCAGCACGCGAGTAGAGAGACCCATTGGCCTGAATGGAATGGGCTCCTAGAAGAACTCTTGTAACACTGCTCATATTATGTTCGACGAGCACCATCTTGATATACTCGACATCAACCCCAGCCCTCACCAACGCGGTCAAAGAATTGCTTCCTTCAAATAAATGACTACTATCGACGACAAGCACTTTGAAGTTCGTTCCGCGAGAATGTGCTTCGAGCAGAGAGTTCTCGATCACTGAGGATTTGGAGAAGGTAAGAATCGTATCACCGTCGTTGATGTAACGGCCGGCGGCAGTATTCACAATCGCCCCACCGGCGGCAGTAATACGCTCGCGAATAAAAACATCAATCTTCTCACAGAGAAGCTTCTTCGCTGCCTCTTCCGAGAGTTCAGGGGAAATAGCGGCGGTTTCAGTCTTAAGCCAGCGAATTGAATTCCCCAAGGCAGTCGACATAGGCCGCGCCGAGATCAGGTAATCGATCTGACGAGAGAAGTAGTGACCAGGAAGGTGACGACTTATAGTTGCTCCAGCAGGGCATTCATAATCATTAATCAACTATGATAGAGTCGTTAGATGACTCCCGCGTCGAAGTTTCTGGGAATGGGTAGACGAGTGATATATTATGATGAGAGAAATGAGAAGCAAACCTACCCGTTTCATTGCCAACATAAATCCCAAACACCGAGCACTACTTCCAACAAGAATAAATTGATTCATTTGCACACCCAATGTAAGGATTGCGGGATGAACGTTGGGATGAGCACTGCCTACCCCAAACAGAGGCTTCTTCTTTTTTTCATGCTGCTCGATCTCCAGCTCTTTCATAAGACTCGGGAGATCCTTGTCCCTTGCCCCGAGAGCGGCTTCCGGCACCTTCCCTCCAGCGAGGACTTTGCTAGACTGTTGGCTATATATTGTCTTGACAATGCCAGAGTCATGGGCTGCGGTGGGTTGGGCTCCCTTTTTCCCTTTGCCCTGAGCCTCCTTTTTGGGCGGTTGAGGTTTTGGGGGACGCTGAGGAGTAGCAGGGGCATCAGATTTAGCCTGCTGACGACGTTCGGCTTTCTCTCGCTTTTTCTTCTCTTTAAGCTCCTTGGCTGAAAGCTTTCCCGACTCGGGTGCGGGGGATGACCCTGCTACAATATCCGCGGAGGGGCCACGGCTAGTTTCTCCGGACATATCTCGCTTAGGGACCGGAAACAAGAGATAAGAGAACAATATCGTGTGGTCTTCGTCTAAGGTCGTTGCAGAAGGGATGGTGGGGGGGGGGGGTGGTGTTAACGGCCTGGGCAGATGCAAGAAACTTTTGTGAGGAGCAACAGGTATGATTCACTACCCTGCCTCAGTGCTAAGGCCGGGTAGCCTTTAAAAAAACATAATATTATATTATCATTACATAATATTATTATTTCCTCCACTCCTGTTTAGGGTTGAGCCCAAATAGCCACACATGCACTCGAGTATTATCGAGGTTAAGCACCAGCGTGCGTTCTTATTTTTTTGCTTTTTTTTATGCGACGAGCTCAGGGTGAAGAAAGCGAAGTCAAGCACGACTGCGTGTTCTTATGGCGGTCGCTTTCGAACTTCGAAGGTATGATATCACAGTGGAGAATTCTAGTACGAATAGGGTAAGAGCTGTTTTTCCTCTCCCTAAAACCTGATCTTAAACCAATTATATGCTTTGTTTATGCCTCACATAAGCACGAACAAGTTTTTTTCCGTTCTAAATATGCAACGAGAAAGGGTCGCCGCAGTTCTTATGTCTCCAAAAATGGTTTAGCGAGTGAGGTTTGGTGTGGTTGGCGTGGCGATTTAAGAACGCACCGCGGTGCTTAACCTTGATATTAGGGGGATTCTGCTAAGAGCCTAAGATGGTCGTAAGATGAACTGATCTTATCACTAGAGCAACCGCACTAACCTTTCCCAATGCGCAATAGTGCCCTGTGGCTCAACTTTAGTAAAGTCTTAAGAACAGTTCTTACATAAGATGGTCATAAAGGAATTGTGTTTATGGATACCCTGTTGTTTACCAGAAATTGGAGTTTACACTAAAGCTAAGAGATATTTTTTCAACCCACACCAAATTTTGTACTGTTCTTACCAAAACTTCAGCGTTCTGACAGTGCTGCAACCTACGTAACTTGCCGCAAAAACAAGAACAGCTTGTATTACGACCATCTTAGCAGAACCTCCCCATTGCGTCCATTATATCATACCTTATATAAAAGTTCCTTCTGGCGCTTGGCAAGCCATACCCTACAAACTACAGCTTGGTACACCTTACAAAACGCAGTTTGGGAAACCTTACAAACGTTGGCGTGCCAAACAGCCCCTAAACTTATCTCCTGGACTGCTGAGACACTGCAGCATTTTGTGCAGCCCCTGTCAGTGCTCGAGAAACATTGTTACTAAGAAACTCTCTGTTAGTTATCATAATATTATCATAGTACAAATTCGCAGATGCGCAAACATCAGACCATAGCTAATATTAGCTATGTGATAGTACCTACCCACATCATTGCTGGAGAGTACTACCCATTTTCACAAGTATCCGGATGCCCTGGCGCCAAGATTCGTAACCGACATATGTTAGGGGAAGCCTTAAACCGGAGCACACTAATGACTATAGCGCTGTCTTAAATTCCTATAACTCACTCAAAGGTTAGTCTATTTACAATATCTTTCTACTCTCTGGATCTCCGGCCTATTTCCTACGCAATAACAGAGAGAAAGGCAATGTAAAAGTGGTTGAGAAAGATCCTTAGCGGTTTGAAGTTGGGCATCATAGGCTGATGTACTGGTTAAAGGTTTCCCCCACCATCGACTGATTCGGCCTCCCAGCGCCAAAGCATCCGGATACTTGTGGAAACTGGCAGTACTCGTACAGACACTGGCAGGGGCCACACAAAATTTTCCAATGTCCCAGCAGTCCAAGTATAAGGTGTAATGGTGTTGGTCCTATTATACCGAAATTTGGTTTCAAGCTGAGGATGCTGTCTCGCTCAGTGCTCACCGGGTCTAATAATCTTCGGACACCGATAGGTTAGTCTAATAATAGTATCATACCTTGGTATGGGAGGGACAAAGCATAAAAACCCGTGGCATTGGAAGCCTTTACCGAACTTCATGATATCCCCGCTGAAGATCTTGGGCCCTTCGGAAGCGCCCTGCTGTACTAGCACGGGAACACAGTACCAACTAGCTAAACCCACCATCGCTGATCCCAGCAATCAGAAGCAAAACACCCGAGAAGGAATAGTTTTTCCAGACGCAGTACAGCTTAGGTGAGCTGAGCCTGGAAGATCTCATTAACTGGTTATTCGCAGCCCTGTCAACCTGCTCTGCTCAGCCCATTGTGTATTTGGGGGGTTTTGGCCATGAGCTGGAGAGCTGTATAGAATCCTTGGGCGAAAGTGGAACGAGCTACTTGTACAAGTAACCACCGCACAGTTATCCTCCCAAAACCTCAACCCATATAAGTACACTTGTACGGTACCGGTAGTACTCTATCCCTTGGGCGAATAAGACTGTCTCACCTTTCTTCGTGATAGGAAATTATTCGCAAGAATTCCTGATCACACCCTTCCCGTTCTCCAACCAAGTTTCTGGGAAGAGCCGTGCACAAGCCACGCAGCAGATTTGAATGTCTCATCCGTTCAGGGGATAAGACGACAAGTCTACCTCCTTTCTCTCCTTACCACCCCGTGCCGTTGTGCTTTCCATTTATTTAACCTACGGATCTCCCTTGCCTTCTTCTTCTTCTTGACGCATCTCATACTTTCCACAGCGCAGCAATTATTCGGGGGTTGTTTGTTTACAGTTGCACACTTAATCCCTGCAGATAGAAACCACCGCAACCATCGAGAGGCTACGGGAAAGCTCAGGAGTACAAGTATGACACTACCTCCCTCGTCGTCAAAACGGCGGATACTCTTTATTTTAGGCGTTTCGGCATTTGTAATTTTCCTCACAAACCTGGCCATTATCACTGGGACAGATTATCGATATGGGATCGAAGTCCTAAAAACTTCTCAGTCACTTAAACATCCTGGGGAGCACAATAGGGTACGGACAATTCTGATCGTCGGGGGTGAAGATGCGAAATTGTAACGCTAACTTTCTGCGCAATCATAGCCTCCGCAGCTCACAATCCATGAAGACGAAGACGACTTCAGCTATAGCAGCGAGAAGGCTGGTGGTCACCCTATTTCACAGTTGATGGAAAAGGCATCAGCTGGTTTTAAGCAATATCGAGACTCCCGGTCAAAGACGTTTGTGCAAGCCATAGGCAAATACCGGAAAAAGTACGGGCGACATCCTCCTCCGGGCTTCGATAAGGTAGGCCTTCCACATAACTGTCGTAAGTTCCCATGGCTAATTAGTTATGTAGTGGTATCGATTTGCTAGGGAACGAAACGTCTACAATATAGACGACTTTGACCAAATTTGGGACGACCTGCGACCATTTTGGAGTATCCCGCCATTGGAACTGAGGAAGTTGGTGAAGGGGATGTTGAAAGAAGATCCCGGGCAGAGTGGCCTTGCTGGAATTACGGTACAGACTCCACCTCAACCCCCCCCCCAGACTGTCGACTGACTGCGAGACAGATTGAACATGGCGAGATAAAGGTCACCAACGGAAACTGGCGCACAGACGAATTCGTGAAAATGCTGAACGTCTTCGTCAAGGAATTACCGGATATGCAGATCGCCATGAACACACATGACCAGCCAAGAGTAATTGTCGAATGGGAAGCCTTGCAGGAACACCTCGACATTGAGGAGAAAAGCCGTAATATAGACAAACCAGTTACAAACGGGTTTTCGAGGAACAGAGAACTAAGTAGGTTAAATATCTTATACTCCTATATATACTACATTGCTAATCAGAGCAGATGAATCTCTGTCATTCCCAACGGCAGAGTGGTTCGGCGCCTCGGGAGATCCATACATGAACCTTGCGAGCAAAGCTTGTCCTCCAGACTCTTACGCACGGAATAACATGACCATGGACCCAGCCGTAGCAGAAGAAAAATACAAGTTTCCAAACAGCGGCGGGCTAATCTCCAACTTCAATATATCCAGTGATCTATGCACTGTTGGCCCAGCAATCCAAGATCTTCACGGCATGCTGCTTGCTCCCGCTACCATAGTGGCCACAAAGAAACTAATTCCAGTATTCAGCGAATGCAAAGTTAACGTCAATAACGATAGTATATTAACCCCTTCCCACCCTCAGTTACACCGGTACTGACGAGCCACCCCAAAAGTTCTCTTCCCAGCAAACATGTACTACAGCGATGACCCGCGTTACCACTACAACCCAGAGAATGACATCCCCTGGGACGACAAACGCACAATCGCCTTCTGGCGCGGCATAACTTCGGGTGGGCACCAAACACTAAGTACCTGGCGCCGCCTTCACCGCCACCGTTTCGTCCAACTGGCAAATAGTACCGACCTCCACAACACGGAAACCCGCCTGACCCTACCTACCCTAAACTTAATAGCCGCTCCACCAGCCTACTTCGAGACCAGGAGCTGGGACCCATCCCTCTTCTCGGAAAAATACACCGATATCGGCTTCCATGAGCTCGCCTGGTGCATCCCAGACAGCAAATGCGGCTGGCTACGCTCGTTCCTAAAAGAGGCGAACGCAACGGCCCTAACAGAACAATTCCTAAACAAGTACCTTCCGGACATTGACGGCCATAGCTTCTCGGGCCGCTGGCATTCTTGGCTGAAAAGTCGCAGTCTAGGGATTAAAGCCACCATATTCAGAGAATGGCACGATAGTCGATTGTTCGCGTGGCAGCATTTCGTCCCTATGGATAATAGATTCGACGACTTTTACTCCATTATCACATACTTTATTGGTCTGGGGAACAGGAAAGGGGAAGACGGGGTGTACATACCTGCGCACGATTCTACCGGAAAGAGATTGGCCGGGCAGGGAAGAGAGTGGGCCGCGAAAGTGTTGAGGAAGGAGGACATCGAGGTGTACATGTTCCGGCTCATGTTAGAGTACGCTAGGCTTTTAGACGACAGGCGGGAAATGATTGGGTATGGACTAGATGGGAAGAGAGAGAAGGAGGAGAAGGTATGGGTGTGGCCACGGTAGCCATCGAGTGCTAGGCTTTTCCACCTTTCTTATTCTCGGCTGGGGCGTTGGCCTCTTTCGTCTTTTGCTTTTGCGTTCCTTTCTCACATTTTTGGGGTTGTGCATGACTTGTACAGAAGATTGTATACCGGTATATGATACCAAGGAACAGCGATATATGGGTATTGGTTTAGAAGATAAATTAGGTATGCACATGGGGGACCACAACTGTTTCTGTTCTCTCTATAATTTTACTCTCACAGCCTCCTCGTGTTGCGCGTTCTTCCCATCCTTTAGTAGGATACGCTGGTGATCAGTGTTATATTGCGTTTCGAACCGGCTACATTGTGGCCCCTCCCATTCCGTCTTCCATTTCGTAAAGCGAGTGATAAGATATGACTCACCGCTACCAATCACCAGAAGCTCGAAATATATAATATATTATATTATATTATACAAGGTATGGTTCCGGCCGTCTATTGTGAACCTGAGAATTTGCAACGGGGGACGGCTTGGCATCAAAGATTATGTACATCGGTTCAACTCCTTTGAAGTTCATTGTTTTTAGAGTAATTGTCAAGCCACAGTTTTATTTTATAATGATAATATTATATTTTATATACATGAGCTGAACTCGAACTTGTAGGAAATAAATTCCAATTAATTAATGACTTCACACATGTCAAAGAAAGCAAGTATTGACTATTTTTTACATTGTTTGAAAATGCCTCCAATATATATAGCCTTATTGATCATGAATTATATGAGTACTTTTCTGCATTCCCAACTCATCAAAGTTAGCATTTTGTTGAATATATCATATTATCATTATAAAATAAAACTGTGGCTTGACAATTACTCTAAAAACAATGAACTTGAAAGGAGTTGAACCGATGTACATAATCTTGGATGCCAAGCCGTCCCCCGTTGCAAATTCTCAGGTTCACAGTATAGACGGCCGGAACTCATATTATAATATCATAATATTATTATCATAGCAAAAGGAGAGAGAAAGAGAAAGTCTATAACGCTTGCTACTCGAATACAAAACACCCCACCCGGGCCCAGCCAGAAGTCCATCACCATATCATATATCGTTCTTTGCCAGCTTAAGCACTCGATGCATGATCCCTAATAATTATCCGCGCCCTATACGTTCTCTCCCATCCTGCGCCGTGTACCTCTTTCCTTCCTGTTTATGATACCTCTCTAACCATTAAGCCTTCCTTCGTTGGCACTACGATACAGGTAACTAGCTAGCGTAAGCTCTGAACCCCCCCCCCCGGAAATCGGAAACAAGAGGAAAGTGAAGGAGTAATAGGGATCTAATGCAATAGAGACACTATTCATGACAGTATTAACACCATAGGGAAACGCCATTTAGGTCCTTTCCCTTTTTGGAAAACACTTGCTGGTGGGTATATTATATCTTTTTCTTGATATCTCGTTCGGTTTCGCGTGGGGCCTCCGGCTTTGGGGAGCTACTCCGCGCCCTGGCATTAGCACAAGTTCGTAAGAGGAATTTTTTTTTTGAGGTGGGGGGCCACATACTCGGCCTCAATACTCTCGCTGCTCTCCTCCTCATCTTCATCATCGCTGCGCTCATCCTGAGCAATGTTGCTGACAGCATATCTCCACGCAATCTTCAGGATCAGCCATAGCCAGAAGAGATTCACTGCCTGCAGACTACCCAAAAGACCGCCCGAGATGACCTGCGCGATGCGACATTTGTACACTTGGGTGACCCAGTTGAGTTCCCAGACTCCGACGGTTTCGAATTCCGTGAGGATAGACCAGATGACCTTCAAGTTGATGTAGTGGCGCATGTAGATCCAAACGAGAATGAAGAAGGCAAAGTATGGGCCTGTAAATGGGTGATCGAGGTAATTTAGCGTCTTGGAAGTTGCAAGGAAGAAATCTGAAATATCATGGGTGACGAAAACGGCAACCCCGACCCAGGTGAAGTGGAAGCGGTAGGAGAGGCCGATGAGAGAGAGGGTCACGATATGGTGCAATACCAGTTCTTTGAAATCCTTGCGCGGCTTCTCGAGTTGGAGCATTAGGACTATCGCCTGTTGCGACCAGTATGCAGCTTGGAGGAGGTAATAAGTTTTGAAATCGGCTGTGTGGGTATAGTGCGGGTACCTTTCGTAGAATGCTGTAGTATTAAAGTACCAGATTGGTGTTCTAGACATTACGTATAATCCGAATGGGCCGAAGATAGAGAAATAGATTGCGGTGTAGGTCTGCTCCATGAACCGGGAAACTTTGGACTTCTTGGCGACACCACACCAGATCGCTAGCGGCCGCAAGACCTGCTGCATGAGGAACTCGCGGGTGAAAGAGAAGAAGAACATGTAAAATAGAACAAAGAGAAAATCGCTCGCTCCTTTACCATACTGCGTCTCTGTGGGTGCATGCGAAGTCGGATCCGGGGGTTCGGGATAGGATAAGAAAATGCAAGCATGTAACGGGTTCTCGGGGGTGGGATTCAGGCTATAGGCTCCGGTTACGAGAGCCATAACCACCAGGGGGTTTACTGTGGATCAAAGGTTAACTTGATGTTTTTGATTCGAAATATACTGTAGAAACCCAGAGATGGAAACATACTCCATGTCTTGCGGTAAGAGATCTCGCGGTACCAGGTGAAAAAGCTCCGAACTCGGGATTTGGATGCCGGCTGGGGTTTGGATAAAGCCCTTCGTCGACCTCGTGAAGCGGCTCTCTAGGATGACACAATGTTAATCTGCAGAACGGCTACCAGGCCAAGGTTCAGGGAGACAAAGGAATATTACCTGTGCATGAGATGTGCTCATGGTTGATATTCCAGGAGCTGAAGTATCACCCCGGATGTCCTCCCCCAGGGAGGATGTTCGTCTTGGTCTGCCCATATCTTTCTGCCCTTCTTCCTATCCAAACCTTTGGGGACCAAGTTTGTACTCTCTTCAAGATGATAGGATCCGTAATTCGTATGTGTCCTCTGCTCTAAGCCCCCTTTTTTCGATTGACAACTACCCAATAGACGCGGAAGGTAGCAACAACAAAACCGGACTCAATTGTAACAATTTGGTGGAGTCGGATCACCAAAGTGCATAAACCGAGAGGAGGAGCGAGGGAATAGAGAAGGAACGAGGAATGGACACGGCAGCATCCCTTTTCCTTTCTTTTTAGTCTCTCCCCGTTGCTTTCGCCCCAAAGCCATTGGATTAGTTCCTGTGTGGAAGGAAATTGCCGAACAAAAGAAAAAGGGCTGACGGGTTTTATTTCTCTTGGCGGAAAGCCTTCGAAAACACGTACAGTAGAAGCTTCGGACACACTCTTTCCCGGCTGGCCTGGCCCTACCGTTTCGGGTTAAAGGACTACCCGAGAGGGCGGGTCGGGGTAATCTGCCAGCAGGGGCCTTGCAGAGCGCTTGGTGGGAAGAGTTGCAGGTGCTGTAATCGCAAGAAAAGTCAGAGGAAGACGGAGAGGAATGGAGTAGAGTAATCAAGCAGAGGGGAGTAATCTCTTCAGTGGTGAAAAAGTGATGGCAAGGAAAGAGGAAATGTGGTTACTGTATTCGTGTTGTTTTGCGGGATGCTTCCTTTGGTGCATCTCTCTGTGGCCCTTGTGGTTAATGCTGGCCTCCGGGATAGGAAGGTGAAGGAAGTCAGCCTTTCTACAGTCGCTATAATAGAACTCTTCATACGGGAAACCTCGCTGTTGAGAAACGAACATCTGGGAATTTGTACCCTGCTCCCATACAAATTATCCTCGCTATGATAATATTATAAGGAATTTCTTCCAAAACCTTGCTATAACGAAGAAAAAAACCTGAATTCTTGGCGTTCGTTATAGCGAGGTGCGACTACCTCTCTCAGAATGCTTCTCCTTCAAATCCTTCTAACCGCAATCACCCAACCTAACTGCAGTATGAAATCCTCACTTTTACTACCACACACTGTATAGGTAAGGGCAAGGACAACACCTGCCAGTCGAGATAAGATGAGATGATACAGCCTCTGCGAGAGAAACTAGGTTATGAGCAATATTCGTAAAATCAACGAGTGCTTGTGAGGTGTGGCTCTGGGAGACTAAACTGCCGGCATCTCAGAGGCAGGATCCTAGCACCACACTACGGTAGAGATTACTAGACAAGAGGGATGAGCAGTACCAGTATGTCTCGTGGATGTAGTTCGTTTTGTGCTGCCACGGTTAGTTTGTTTTGTGATACCGGTATTCCCCACCCATCTCCTCCTCCTACTGTGCATAATTCATTCTTATGATGGTGGTGTATCAATCAGTCTCTGCATTGCATGGTCCCTTGCAAAACCGGCAGAAAAAGTGACTCCAGAGCGACCAGTCGTTTCCTGGTCCATCCCAATTGCCATCCCATATTGTTATGATGGCATGGGGCCTGGTTGGGACCCTCTCCCACGGGATACAAGCATCATACAAGTAGATCGACAATCTTGCCAATCTGGTAGTGAGAAAAAGTATTTGCGTCAGACAAGCCGAGACTCAGCTCTGATTTTGCAAAATAATCCTAGATTTTCCCCTGTGGTTGGATTCTTTATCAAGGCCAATACTACATCCTAGTTCTAAGTGATGTTTATTATGCTTATTAGCTTCCCTTCGCCACTTCTGCCCCCATTTTTTATTTTCATTCTATCATACCAAAATACACTTGTCTACCGTAAAAACCGAAATAATTGGGCATGGAGCTAGGACGTTCAGAATTGCCCCTTTGGATTAGGGGGAGAAAACACACCGCGAAGATTCTCTTTCAGCCCTCACCTGAGACAGCAGACTACTAGGAGGGGTAACTCCAACGTCCTAGCGCGATGCCCAATTATTTCGGTTTTTACGGTATTGGGGTCCAGAGACATTTGCAAAATCAGGGTTGGGGCGCTGGCTTTTTCTGGCGCCAAGGCTCCGTATCGTGCAGCTCGCCGATTTCAAAAGTATCCGGAAATTTTGGCATGATTCCGGCAGAAGAAACGGGAAGATATCTTGATACCCGCAACCTTGGAATGGGTGGGCACATGGGCTCTCGGTCGGGAATATAAACACTCCGTTCAAACAGGGTACTATACGATACTACCCTGCCATTGTTTCGGGGGGAGAATCGAGTTGCGAGCATTATCAATTAATATTTTAGCACAGTCGCACCCCTCTATCCCGGATGACCATAATCCAAAGAATCTCTCCAGCACAGCGCATAATCCAGACAACGGGTCATGTTTTACTGCAAACATTCTTGGGTTCGCAGCATTTAATAACCCATGGGATGGGAGGGTACCCGTGCTATCGAGTCCTGGGATGGCGGGGGCTGGCTGAAATTCACTCAATGGCGTACTGGTATCATACGATATTGTACTGGTATGTGTATATGTGGGCGTACCTGTGCCGTATTTGGTGGGTGATACTGAGGCCCAAGAGCAAACTCTTGCTTCCGCTGATTCCATCACCGGAATCTGCAATCTGGATGCCGCCACCATTGCAGCTTTACGGAGGTACAGAGCCTAAGTTCTGTACCATAGGTTCCACGAGAGAGGTTTGCTGCCCTTGCCCCCTGTGGAACATACAAAACTTAGGAGCTGTACCCGAGTACCTTCGTCAAAGCCCGACTGAATGTGTGGCAGCGGTAAAATAGTGGTAAACCTCGTATGATACGGCACGATACCTACGAGTACCGGTGCTTGCACATGATCTTTCGTTGAGACCATGGTGCTGGGACAATGGATGAATGCCGGGGATTTAGGATCCTCACGAGGTTTTGGATCAGAGGTTGGGATCACTCTTGGCGCCTCCACAAAAAAAAAAGCACCCTTATGGCCGGCCACGTGCGACTGCGGATAAAACTTTACGCGAATTCCTCCGACTGCATCAAATGTGATAATTCTTTAGAATTTAATTTGATTCCCTGATTTTGTTGATCTTTTTCTTTGTGGATGGCAATTCATTACCCGTACCCTCTTTTATCCTCTCTCTCTCTTCACTTCTTTAGTCTTTACCTCCGCTTGCTTCTTGTCGTGGTCGTCGTACAGCCGCGTTCCAAAAGTGCTGGCACCCGGGCTGGTACCGTCACAAAATTTTATAGCAGACGTGTTATATAACCCTTGTGCGGTCTAAAATAGTAAAATTCGCAGCCAGACATACCCATTCCAGACCAGTCAAGACTTGGCTTCACCGGGTTATGGATATTGGGGTTTCAACACCCAGAGACTAAGCATCAGAGTGACCATTAATTTCCAACCAATCACAATATTGGGATTCTTCCAAAACAGGATGATTGTGACTACGAATTTTTACTCTTTCAGACGGCCCAAGGGATGGCCATTTGTGCGACAGTAAATTTACCAGCCTAGGCGCCAGAATTTTTAGTACCCAGGACAGTATTCGCGTGCCCGCGTCACGTCCCGATACTGTAGCCATAGTGGTCCCCATAGCAACCTCAACGCGTCCACCCAGGCCTATGATACTAGTACACCTTCAACCACCAGGTTGAAGCAGGAACAAAATTCTACCACCCCGCATCCGCATGCCTACACACTTGCGCGCGAAGCAACAAGCCAAACCTCTAGCCCTCTGGCCTGTGTGGCCTCGCTTGACGTCGCCACCTACGCAAACATGTCGTCCGCAGACCACACTGTTGGCGACAGTGCACTCTTGAATAGTATAGGAGAGCAGCCAGACCAGCAGCCAGAACAAAAGCCCCCATTCATACAAGAGATGAAAACTGCAAAGCCGGCAATTCATCCGTTTTTTGACACCCAAAAACGTTGATCTCCTTCCACCAGCCATAAAAAGTATATCTTTTACTGATGAGCCGTGTCCCCAGGCAATGAATTGAGACATTTACCACCAAAGGGAAAGGGAAGCCGTCCTATAACTCCTGCATCAATCTCAGCTGACGAAGCGGAAGTCAAACCCAAAAAATCTCGAGCACGTTCCGATTCGAAGCCTCGGAAACCTACGAAGCGCCGGAAGAAAGGTGCCACCGAAGCAGGACCATCCAATGCCTCCGGCGACGCAAATACTATCGCATCCCTTCCTGGCCCCACTTCCTCCTTAATTACGCCGGCCGCTTCACCAGGGCTATCGGAGGATGCAATTGGGGCTTACGAAATTGACCCCAATCGCAACAGAAGGAAGAGAAGAAAAAAGACACCAAATCCCTTGGGAGATGGTCAGGATGGGACATCTGAGGAGCGTTCATGTGGACTTCCTTCTGCTCCCCAAGAAAATTTTAGCGATGCTCTTAAAAGCCCTAAGGTCTGTTCCTCATGGAATGGACGTATTCTGACTATACGAGCTCCGACTGAAAGATTAGCCAAGCTATCATCTGCGGCAGGAGAGAAGTCCCAAGAATTGTCTTTTCCGAGCGCCTCTGACTGCTTAGGGAAGCAGGGCAAAACAGGAGGGAAGGCGTCTGGTATAGCCCCTCTATCTGCACCAGATGATCAGACGAAACCAAGGCGGGGCGTGAGCTATAATCCAAATACAGGCATCGTTGTTATACCTAGAAGCCCGTTTGTGCCACCAGACACTCCTGTACCCTTACCGTCCTCGCCTCTTCCCGAGCTCGACCTCCCTCACAGCACCATCCACGAGCGTGACGAGGCACCCTTATCCGCTCTTGAGGAAGCCGTTCAGAAAAACAAGCAAGTTGTTTACGACTACGAGACAGGTGCTTTGATGATTCAGAGTAGTCCGTTGTTTGTTCCGGAAAGCCCAGCCATGCCGTCGGTTAATGCATTCAGTCTCATGGGGAAGAAAAAGGACCCCCCCCCATTAGATCTAAATCGCCCTATTCTGGAAACCCGCACAAAGCCTGCGCCGGCTGTCACAATTTGTGACATACCAAGAAGGACGGCCGCTTCGCTGGACACAAAACCGGTTCATCCTTTCTTCAAGCCCGGTGGCATAAAGAAACTCGACAATGCCCCGACAACTACGACGCCAGTTGCTAATACTACGAGTGGGGATGATACTGATCGCATGAAATCTATTTCTCTCGAGTCACAGGATCAACTACAGGGAAGTTCCTGTTTGTTTGATAACAACCAGACACATTTGCCCTCCGCCGGGCCTAGTGTACAGGCTCCTATATCGTATTTCAATTCTGTAAATAGCCGTTCCCTGGGAAATAGCGGAGCGGTTGGTCCTCCATGGCCTTCAAAAGACAATTGTCATGTTCGTGGCCTCTCAGAAGAGAGAGCTATAGTTCACATGGTAGAGGGTGAGCTCGTGTTGAGAGAACGGAAACTAAAAGATACTGTGGTTGCAATCCTGCCGGAGGAGGACATACTCGGATTGTATGCATCACATCTCGACGTCAAGGCTCAGAAAGAGGATATGCTGTCAGCGGATTATCATGAGAGACGATTCTATGAGATTCCCTCCGATGTTAAACTTCCAAAACGTGTCGTTACGACTGGTGTAAAATTCCAAGAGGCAATACGGGAGAGAGTTTCTGCAAGACTACCACATCCGAATAAGGGTGCGGTGGAAGTTTCACCTGGTCGAGCAAACTCAGTTTCGAGCATAAGCTCTGAGGGACGGACAAGGCAACCGCACCAAGCACTACTAAATCTTTACGATAGGCTGGGCAGAGAACTTAGTGCATTTGATAAGGGTGAATGTGAGAGCCAGGCTTGGGAGACTAAGTATGCACCGACTTCATCCAGTGAGGTACTGCAAATCGGCAAGGAGCCTCGGATCCTGAAGGATTGGTTGATCGCCTTAAAGGTGGAGAATATGGGCACTGGTTCAAAAAATCCGAAACAGGGTACCAAGAGGAAGCAAAAACATAATTTGGGAGCAGCGGCGGGGAAAGCAGCTACAAAGAGAAAGAAAAAGTGCAAGAAAGACGACGACGAGCTTTCCGGGTTCATCGTTGATAGCGAGGAAGAGCTGGATGAGATGGATGAGATTACCGATCCCGAGGACACAGATTATTCCACAATTCCTGGTGCTAAGAAGTCCACCATACGTGCTGGAGATAAAGGAATTGATTCTCCCTTTGGGGGTCTTAGAGAACCGGACAGACTTGTGAACGCTGTGGTCATAAGTGGCCCCAATGGATGCGGAAAGACAGCAGCCATTTACGCAGTTGCAAAGGAAGTTGGGTTTACCATCTTCGAAGTCTCTCCCGGAGCCAAAAGAAGTGGTAAAGAGATTCTCGATCTTGTTGGGGAAATGACTCGCAATCACCTCGTGCAGAAGGCCAAGGCAGGCACCCCAACGAGCGCTACCTCATTTTTCAAAAGCAAGATGGAGAAAAGCACACAAGTCGAGGAAGATCTTCAGTTCAATAAGTCTCAGCAGTCACTCCTTCTTCTAGAGGAGGTTGATCTATTATTTGACGAAGACAAACAATTCTGGTCCACTGTGCTCTCACTTATCGCGCAGTCAAAACGCCCGGTTGTGATGACTTGTAATGATGAGGGCCTTCTACCAATTGACCTTCTGTCGCTCCATGCCGTTCTAAGATTGACACCGCCGCCAACAGACTTGATTGTCGATCACCTACTCCTCATATGCGCCAACGAAGGTCATATGCTTCGCAGAGAGGCTATTATGGCACTGGTAAATGCAACGGGCCGGGATCTTAGGGCTAGCTTGATGGAGCTTGAGTTTTGGTGCAGAATGGGGGTGGGAGATCGGAAGGGAGGGTTGGACTGGATGTTGGTACGGTGGCCCAAAGGATCCGACCGTGATGAGGACGGAAATGTCCTTAGGGTGATCAGTAGAAACACCTATCGCAAAGGCATGGATTGGATCCAGAGAGGGGCTGGTGACGAGGAGAAATGGAATGGCGTATGGGAAAAATGGGGAGTTGATGTCGGATCTGGAGAGGATAGGGAACTAAGAGATTTCTCTGCTGGACTCGGGAAGAATCTCCAATCTCTGGAAATATGGGACGATTATGCCGAGGCAATGAGCTCTGCCGATATGTGCGCTGGCCTGGGAATGGATAGTACTGAGGTAGGTTTTGTGACTCGACCCAAAGAGATAGCTAGTGCAGAAATGACTGACCATTATGCTCAAGGCCGCACTCGATACTACGCTCCCCCTAATCGGCGCAAAAGTTCGTTTGGACGATATCGTTGGATATCAAACTCTGCAAACGGATACCGTAGCCACACTTTGGTCAACCGGAACAAATATCTCGATTTGTGTGAGAACTCTCGCAAGGATCCATCTTAATGATAGGGCAACTGCCTTATCCATCTCCCCATTAAATGCGATTCGTGATGAAGAAATCATTAGCGCTGTTGCCGATAGGAGAAATATCAGGGATCAGCTCAGGTATTTCCCATTACCCGACATAGTTATATTTAGTATGCTTTCTGACGGTGCCGTTATAGTCCTCTTTCAGATATCTACATCCGGGAGGCTTTTCAATCACTTGGATCCACATCTACGATCTTTTCACCCACCCCCTCCATATCACACTCAGTCATCACTGGGCCTCGCGTGGCTCTAATGACAGATGCGGCTCCGTACATTAGAGGCATCACCAGGTATGACCTGGCCAGAGAGGAGAAGAGGAAGAGAACCAGTGGGCTACTCTCCCAAGGCGGTAAGAGGGTAAAAAGACGTCTTACGAGGGCTGCCAGAGTCGCCGAGGAAGGGGGAGATAGAAGTAGGCGGGAGAGGTGGTTTGGCCAGTTGAATGCTAGACTTGTTGAGGGGAGTGGAGGTGATGGATGGGGTGATGCTATGATGAACCTCAGCCAAGAAGCTTCCGAGTCTGAAGAGACCACGGCCTAGCTAGCTAGATTTCGGTGGGCATCGCTCTCTGGCCCCAAAGCGGAATGGGGTGGGATGAGCTTTTTTTCCTTTTCCCTCCAGTCTTTTGTATGATAGATGATTCGCTCCTCATGTGGCTAGAATACTACATTGGGGTGAGCTCAATAGCGCGAACAGGTGTTGGCCACAGCAAGGTTTGGTTTGCTGATAATAGAGCGCTGGCAATAATATCTCCGAACAACACTAGATGCTTCTGCTTGACAATTTGAAAAGTCTCTAGATGCTTTTGTGCCAAGATATCGTAGGTACTAATAAATGCAAGGTATCCGGAGGCTTTTCAACTAGCCAAGCGCAGTGTCTTGAGCTGCGAAGTTTTTCCAACTTCTTTTTTTCTCATGCACCATCACTCGACTTTTTTGATAAACCTTCTGTTGAATATTCTGAAATGGTCAAGCTCCATAGCGAAAACTTAGGGGAACGAAAAACCATAGACAACTTCATTCTATCTGAGAGGGCCGACGATTTATGCTGCGCAACAGGAACACATAATATCCACTGTAGAAAAGAAATCCAAGAATTAACAAACTGGAAGACGAAAGAAGTCTGATGCGAATAGAGTTACATAATAATATATGATGAACTGATTGAGTAATGAAATGAATGAAAGACCCAAAACCGAATGAGTTGAGCTTGAACTCTGACGGCATTGAAGTGAAACTAGTATGTTTTACTGGGAAGCCGTTGTCGTACTCAAAGACGTAGAAAGTGCATACAGTATCCGAAAGTATGATTTCAACACCTTGGCTATTTTCTCTGTTTTCATCATAATATTATTATCTTGCTCCAGAGCTACATGCAGTGACATGTATTATAACTCATACAACATGCATAACAGAAATTTTTTCTTCGATTATACTGCGCTCTGCGGGAACAAGGTGAAAAGAAGCATGATATCATAACTTTTCAGAAATTTTGGTCAGTTTGGCAAAGCAAAAAACCTGAGCACTATTCACAGTGCTATGCTGGGACGAGCGGGGGCATGATTTTTTTGACCGCAACCTCCTCCGTGACTGGCAGCAAGAAATGGGAGCTAATTGATCGGACGAAGCTGAGCTGCATGGCGCCGGTAATTTGCTAACGGCTGTTACTGTATGCGAGCGGGGCGGTTGGACCTTAGGATGGTGCCACAGTACGTATGTGCACGCGTAGTTTGGGGAATGGGCTGGGGTGCGTTGTGGCTTTTGGACTTTTATTCAAGCGAAGGGTTTTGACCCACAATTGGATATCCCAAATTGGGACAGCCTAGGGTGGGCTGGCCGGCCGGTTGGTTTTGGTTTGCTGTTGGATGGGGGCGGGGGGCTGCTGCAGCGCGCGGTGCATGTAATCCCGAGTTGCTAGTTACGTACTCTAACTTACCGTATTTTTCTCCTCTCTGTCTCTCCCCCCCGCTAGTAACCATGTCTCTATTTGGCGATTCTCCCCCAGCTCGTTCTCGCTCTTCGCTTTTTGCGGATGAGGAATTCGAGTCCGCGCCCGGTTCACTGTTCGAGGACTCTGGTGCTGGTGCCTGGAACTCGGCCGGGCTTCCCACGACCCGGCGCGGTGCTCCTACGGACATCTCAAAGACGCTGCTCACGAAGGAGAATGCAAATATTCCCGAGAGATACAATTTCCTTTACGAGTCGTTCCTTGAGCAGTTTGGAAGTCCTGATGGAAATGGGATCACTTTGGATGGTGTTAAGCAGGTGCTCAAGGAAGCTGACGCCGATGGGTATGGTGTCGAGGACAAAATTTTGAGCATTTTGATGAAGGGTGGGAAACAGAGCATCGGTCGTGAGGAGTTTTACGTTTTGCTGGCGTTGGTTGGATTGGAGCAGCAAGGTGAAGAAGTCACTATTGATGGGGTGGACGACTCGAGGAGGAGTATTATCCCTTGCAGACTGACTGTAGTATGGAAGAGAGAATAAAGTGCCATGTTGACAGTTGGACTTAGGTTTGCCCATACCAGACTTGGCTAAGTCTCGCCGTCCCCACCTCTCGAAGGCTATCGAGACCCCGACCACTTCCATTGCATCTTCGATCAACCAATCCGTTGCTCCTCCCCCACACCATTCGCAATCAGCCCAAGATCTCCCGACCTCAAGCACCCCAGTTAAAGTTGTCCATCGCCAACAATCCACTCCTATAAGCACTGCTCCAACCCGCCCCAGAAACGCGGCCGGCATATTTGGCGCTGAATCCGATCCATGGGGGAGCCCTGAGATGCACGCAAACCACGATCACGCTAACCAACAGGATAATCGGGTGGCTATCATAGATAATAGTGGAAAAAATCGTCAGCCGACACCTCCCATGGAGGGAAATACTTTTGAATATACACCATCTGCATCTACACTTGGAATGCCGCCCAGGGATCTTTCTCTTGATAGGAATCACTCCGCTTATTCTCACACACCCCAGGCCATACAACATATAGGTGACGGAGATCATGAGCCTGACGATATTCATTCTGCCCTTAGACAGAGCGATGCGAGTCGGACATCCGCCTCGTCCTGGGGGGTTTACGATGGTCCTCAGAGACAAGATTCGTTTGGTGGGAGCACTTATAACCAGCCTGCTGTTTTTGGAGAGCCAAATCCTGGAATGGGGCAGAGGCATGGATCGTTCGGTGGCCTGGGTGGGAATAGTCTGAATGGCTCTATGCCTACTATCACCGGGCCTGATGGTGGAGGGTTGGGCAGGATGAGGATTCCAAGAGGTCCGGAGGAGGTTGTCACTGTGACTGTGCTGCCAGAGAAGGAGGGGATGTTTATGTTTCAGCATCGTAATTACCAGATTGCAAGTGCGAGGAGACAGAGTAGGGTTGTTAGGCGGTATAGTGACTTTGTTTGGTAAGTCGCCATTCATTACCTACGGGGAGACGACCTAATGCCTTTTCTGCGCAGGCTGCTGGATTGTCTTCATAAGCGGTTCCCGTTTCGGCAGCTACCTCTATTGCCCCCTAAACGATTGGCTGGTAAGCCCCAATTCCCTTGAGCTGTTGTTTGTGGGTCTGTCTGTGGTTTCATATCGAAGCAGAAATAACATTATCACCGGATCGTGCAGTTAATGGGCATTATCTCTCAGCCGACGCGGCATTTCTAGAGCGTCGTAGGAGAGGACTATCCAGATTTGCCAATGCGCTTGTCCGTCACCCGGTGCTGTCACAGGAGCAACTTGTAATTATGTTTTTGACGGTTCCTACGGTATTTACCCTTACACTCACCATCAATGTCGCTGGCTATTGTCAGTTGCGAAAACAATAGGCGTGCTGAGAAAATAAGCAACAGGAGCTTTCCGTTTGGCGCAAGCAAGCGAACCTTTCGGTCCAAGAGGAGTTTGCTGGAAAAGTCCTTCCTTCTGGACTCGAGGAGCGTCTGCCACAAAACCTGGAGAACACGTTCGATATGGTTCGCAGTGGGCTACGTAAGTCCTCCGAGATCTACATCCAGCTGTGCAATCTTGTCGAGCGTCTTGAGAAACGTCAAGAGGGCATTGCGGCAGATTATATGAGATTCTCTGGTGCTCTTCGGTCTTTGACCGATGCTTCTGAAGCCACTTATGCGGTTGATACAAGTGAAATCCCACTACTTAACGACGGACTAACAGCAGTTGCCAAACATCTTTCACAATCACAATCCCTTATTGAAGACGAGACAAAGGCCTGGGACCAAGGCGTTCTCGAGGATCTCAAGCGTCAACGCGACTGCCTTGTCAGCATGCGTGAACTCTTCGAACGCAAGGATCGTTACGCTGTGGACAATATCCCGCAGCTCGAGCGGAGAATCAAGCAGAATCAGGCCAAACTTGAAACGCTCCGCCACCGTATTGAACCTAGAAAGCCGGGAGAAGAGGAAAAGGTGGAAGAGAGCATTAGTAGAGACAAGAAGAGCATCGTAGACCAGCATGCTCGAGGAGTCCTGATCAAGGAATGCATTAGAGACGAACTGATTTATTTCCAGAATAGCCAGTACCATGTTGCCAGGTATGCTCCCTCCCCCTTGTGGATTACGGGGAGCGTGGCTGACAGTGATTGTGCTAGATTGCACCAAGACTGGAGTCAAGAGCGCGTGAAATACGCTGAACTACACGCGGATAACTGGAGGTCGCTCAGTAATGAAGTTGAGGGGATGCCATTGGGGGAATAATTTTGTGTCTGTTTTTTATGTGTTTTTATATTTCCCTTTGTTCTTTTTGTCTCGCGTTCGCTCGCATGTTCATGCATGACGTTTCTGCGTCTTAATGTTCCTGATGCGATTTGTCTGGCCAGTGCAAGACCGTTAAAAGTTGAAGCGGAGGTTACAGTGTGGTAATATGATATGGCATGGTATCTTTTGCGGGGTTCTGTGGGCTTTGATTATCGCTAGTGATGCGTAAGGAGTGGCTCCCGTATCGGCGTCTCGTGAAATTAAGCTATGCGGCTCTGTAGAACTTTGTGTGGGTTAGGGTTGGTGCTTTCGCGGATGTCACCAGGCACAGTGGGAATTATCGCGGCGGTGGGTGGAGACACACGTTGAGGATACCCTCCCTAGGCAAAAAGCGTGCGTGAATTTGCTTAGTCAGATGTCTCACATTCTTTTGGACTCTTTTGCTCAGGGCTGTAGCGGTGTCATGGCCGGATTCTTGGTGGAATTGGGTTTTGAGGTCCTGTGATGTGATAGAGGCTGAAACTGGAGTTGAGGCTCTGTGCTGTGTTGCAAGAAAAGGCACCGTGCAGGCTTATGTCACCCTCCCATCTCCAAATGCCTTGTACGAGTGCGGTGCTCGGGCGTATCGTAGGTAAATGATGAGACGCGGTGGGGTATGGGTGGCCCGAGACTTTACTGTTATTAGTGTTATACCCAGAGACCCGCCCTCGAGACACACTCCTGTCAATCTGCAGTCTCATCACCTGCCTGTATACCCGAGTAGGCAATATGTGGCTTGTATTTGTGCCTCCCTAGCAGACTTAGGTACAAGCACTTGTGCTGCGCCTCGCTCAACCTCTCCTGCTCTTAACTTTCCTAACCCGTGACACAATCACATCCCCCATCCGAACCTCTCTCATCATGAAATCTTCAAAGCCAGATTTCCAGGCTAACTATGTCTTCCCGTACAATTTCATTGGTGGCACAGACGGGCTCACATCCCACCTCAACCGGCTCCAGAGAGAAGCCTCCAAAAACGGAGACATAAAATTCATCTTTCCCGACGGGGGTGAGCACCGCACCTACTCTCCCCTCTTCTACATAGCAGCGGGAAATAAGCTTCACACAGACTTTGGGGAAGGCGGCGGAGGAAATGTCCATGTTGCTGAGGGCAAGGACCTGGAGTGCGCTATCGAGGATATTTTGGAAAAGTGCTACACGAAAGAGACCTTGGCGGGGCTATGGAAAGCCATGAACAATGTGTATCCGCGAGTGGAGGGACCTCGTGCGGTTTTTCAAGAACCGGTATTGAGCACTGGACTCCCGGAGGTGCTAATGCCGGATTTTACCATTCATCTGAAAGAGCTAGGGGACAAAGTGCCGGTCCATTCTGTCAAGGTGCACCGTTTCTTGCTCCCGATTCGTATAGCGTACTTCAAGACGCAGTTCAGCTCTGCGTTCCGTGACGCTCATGCTGCCGAGGCTACGTTCTACACGGAGGAGTTTACGAATTGTGGGTTATGGGCCGTCATCTCGTATGTGTATGGCACGGAGCTGTGGTCTATATTCGAGAGTTACGAGCTCGACAAACATATGAATTGTTCTCCCATCTCCCCGAGCGGGTCTCCGGATTGCAGTCTGTACAAAACACCAGGCGCCAAGATGCCCCCCGTTGAGATCATCGACCGGCTCTTTGAGATTGTGCGCGCGGCGGACTTCTTACAGATTACTGATCTCAAGCATTGGGCACATTACTCAATTGTTCGGATGGCACATGAGTTCACTTGTGTTGGTGCAAGCTGTGCACATATTGTGCCCTACGTGCTGGATCGGGTATACAATTGTGAAGTCTCGGATACTTGGATATTTAACAAAGGCCTGGGCCTACTCAGTACCCGGGGCATGAAGGGCCTCTGGAAAAGGCCGCTGCTGAAATGCAACGACGCAATAATCACCGCCCTCGTCACGAGAGTCTGCGAGGAAATGTCTTCCAACGAGCAGAAGATGGTGGAGATTTACCTGAGAGTCCATGCACACGCTTCCCTCGTCGCCACGTCAGATCTGAAAGAAGACTGGCACCGGAAGATCATTGACCCACTACTGGACCACGGCGCCCTCATGGCCGCGGATAAGCTCGATAGCTCAAAGATCACCGGTCCAATCTCTATAGTCCTTAAAGCAGCCACACCCGTGAAACCTGGAATCCACGACTTGGTCACTCGGGCAACCTCCCCAAAGACCATAAACCAGAGGAACTGCCCCCGGATATTCCGCGGCATCCGAAGGTTGGAGAAAGCCATCGCGCCGATTAAATCTGAAGCCCTCCACGAAGCTAAGGAGGCTCTTGCTGTCTGGCTGCGCAAGAATTGGCTTACCCTGTCACTCACTCCCGCCCCCAACGGCCGCGAAGGAAACTACTTTAGCACTTGGGATGATAAAGACCAACAGCGATTAGCTACGGAATTAAAAATTTCGGGACCAGAGTTGTTGGCGCAGGAGGCTACTAATGGCGGGAGAAAAGTGCGGAGCAGTTATGCTTATGACCCGGCATTTAGAAAAGTTAGGTCGAATTTCTGGGAGAAGGGCGGTAGCGGGAGTAGAGGTCGGAGGGGCGGTAGCGGGAGGGAGGACGGGAAGAGCAAGGCGGCGGTGGCGGTGGATGGGTGGGGGAATGAAGGACTTTCGGAGACAGGTGCGGAAAAGGGGAGTTTGGCCGGGGGGAGGGCTGTTGGAGGACCGGCGGATGGGGATGAGGTGGTGTTTTGAGAGGCGTTCATTTGTTTCTCGGATGTATTGTCTTTTTTTTACAGGCTTATATCGTGGCGGCGGTGGCGGGCTCCAGATTTTTAGGTGTTAATAGTGAATGGTTTCTTTTATTCCTTTGAGTATGGGTTTTTCGTGGTTGTGTTTAGATGGGATGGGTTCATACCCGGCTGCCAGGGAGCCAGCGAGAGTGTCCAGAAACCTGGTATTGGCTGAGCACAAGACCTAGTATCATTCGATGAGTTGAGAATACTTACTCTCCGTGTACACCCCCACAAGCAGCGCAGATGGTATTGCGGTTTAAAAGCTGTGGTCTAGATGCTGAGGTCTAATTAGGTTCGAATCCTATTTCTCGGGCTCCCAATCGCCGCTGCGTAGGCGCTAGCCTGCGGCCTGTAACCTACAACCCACTCCGAGTGACTGCCATGACCCGAGATCTCCCGTCTTGGCAAGATCACATTTTTTTCGATCCCATCCACCTATCATACCAGTAATCTCCCCTCCTCCTACCACCACCGCCTCCACAAGTCCGCAATGGCAGATATATTCCGCCTCCTAACCCGCTCAACCACACTCACAAGGGGCACCGGCTCCGCTTCCGTAACGACTCCAGCATCCACCACCTCCTCCGGCGCACTCCCGAAAGAACTCGACTTCTTTAATGCTGGTGTCAAGCGCTCCCGTGACGACGGCGCCGATGGCGAGGATAATAGTGACAGCGATAGAGATGGCGATGAGGGGGGAGAAAAAGAAGAAGAAGAAGAAGAATTGGGCCTATGCGAGCAGCCGGCACTAGGGCGAGAGGAAATAAAGGCTTTGCTAAGGAAGCATAAATTAAAGTTTACGCTTTTGGAATCTACGAATGCCAATGGAGGGAAGGAAAAGAAGAAAAAGAAGCAAGAGCTGGTGATCCAGCCCCTGACTTCATTCACCCACCTGCATAAGTTATCCCCGCGCCTGCACCGTAATATGCGGGCGCAGGGGTACCACGTCCCGACGGAGGTGCAGATGGGCGCAATGCCCGTGATCTCGCGTGGTGAGAACCTGGTCTGCTGTGCGCCGACGGGGAGCGGGAAGACGGTAGCGTTCATGGTACCGGTTTTGGACTGGATACTCGCGCAGGGGAAGGGCGATGAGGGAGAGAAAAAGAAGAAGAAGAGGAAGAAGAAGAAGGTGCGAGTAGTAGTGGTGGCGCCGACGAAGGAATTGGCGGGGCAGATTGTGAATGAGGGGAAGAAGTTGGCTTTGGGGACTGGTGTGCGTGTGGCATTATTGAAGAAGGGAGGTGAGGGGGTTAAGAGTGAGATTGTGGTGTCTACGCCGGCGGTTTTGTTACATTCCCTTGAGGCTTCCACCTCATCTGCTTCCTCCCCCGACAAGGGGGAGGGGAAGAAAGGGAAGAAGACCGACTGGTCCTCAGTGTCTAGGTTAATCCTGGACGAAGCTGATATCCTCCTAGACTCCCTCTTCCGCGAGCAAACGCTTGGGATCTGGACACGATTACAATCTCCACACCTCCGCACCTCCCTCTTCAGCGCGACAATCTCTTCTTCTACCGAGGCCCTCTGCCAACAACACATCTCTCCCTCCTTATCCCCTACCATCCGTCTAATCGTCGGCCTAAAAGACACCACAATCCAAAACATCACCCAAAAGCTAACCTACACCGCAACCGAACCTGGAAAGCTCCTGGCGCTCCGCCAGCTCTTCACGACCTCCTTCCATCCGCCCGCCTTAATATTCGTGCAGACGATCCCACGTGCGAAAGCGCTTGTCGCTGAGATCCTCTACGACCTGCATACCCCAGGCCGGATCGCAGTGCTGCACGCGGAGCTCTCAGACACTGCGCGCGCGGAGGTCATGGGTCGCTTTTTGGCAGGGGAGATTTGGGTACTTGTCACAACGGACTTGCTTGCCCGTGGGGTGGACTTTCGGGGTGTTAGGTGTGTCGTTAATTACGACATTCCGACGTCCGTTGCGGGGTATATTCATCGTGTTGGCCGCATGGGGAGGAGTGGTGGGGTGCAGGGAGGGCTGGCGGTTACGTATTTTACAGAGGGGGATGTGCGCTTTGTGAAGGGGATTGCGGGGGTTATTGCCAAAGCTCAAGGAGGAGGGGAAGGGGGGGAGGGGGAAGGGAGGTGGTTGGTAGATGCACTGCCGAAGGTTGGAAAGAGCGCTAAGGAGCGGTTGAAGAGGAGGGGGGTTGAATCGAGGAGTAAAACAGCTGATGGGAAGGAAGGGAGGATTAGTACTAAAAGTGGCTACGAGAGGCGGAGGGAGAACAGGAAGAAGGGGGCTATTGAGGGGAGCAAGAGGCGGAAGCTGCAGGCTGGAAGTGATGGGGAGGACGGGGGGGAAGAGGAAGAGGCAGAGTTTCTGGGGATCACAGACTTTGATTGATCACCTCGTAATCACCACCTACCCCCTTCCTATCCGACATATCGGGGCGCATAATTGCCCTACTCCCCGTTAATATCCATCACCTGCCAGATTGGCATATGTATCATACTCCATTATAATCACCGTACACAAAAAAACTCAAATCACTCGATTAGAAAGCACCAATCACAGGATCCCGATATCACAAAGAAAGTCCGAACCACTTCTACTCATAAAAGTATACCAGGGCGGATTCGTTATATCATAGCGCGAGGCATTGTCCACGTAGACTGCACACGCTAATTGTATATAATTGCAGAGTATATACAGTATATACATTTGGAAAGTTTTCTTATCTTGGGTGCGGTAGGTACTCGAGTACTGTGTTTTATCATACCGGTGTACCATCGTAATTGAATGACTTACTCTGCCTCTACCATCGCATGGCCCACCTTCTACATACTGCGCCATGCGTTAAGTCCTCCGCCCGCACCCGGTCTTCTACGTTATGTAAGGCTCTCTGTTGGGTCGATAACGGTGGGATATGTACTGGAACGTCTTGGGTTCGGCGGGGAGGTAACCCCCCCACACACACACTGTGCTATCGAATGACACTCTACTCTATGGCGACTGGATTGGTGATGGGGGAGATTACTTGTAGGGGAAGCATTACTTACACAGCTCGTGCCAGAGCTATACTATACCGTAGACCTTACCCTCCTCCACCCCCCTTAGCTTCTCGCACAAACAGCCAAGTCATAGCTAAAGCTGAACAAAGCACTCCACGCCCGACCGACCGACCGACTGGGCGGCCTACGGGCAGAGCAGAACTACAATACTGTAGTACTGAGATACTAGCAAACCTTGCTACGACAAATAGGGGGCAAATCTTGGCTGAGAAGCACGAGTATGTGTTGTCGCTCACTTGCATCCCACTATGACTTAAAAGAGCTCCACGGGCCCCGATAGCGATGCATCACCGTAATATTGCCATGGTTAAACTCTACCGGTATGTCTAATTATTTTCACATAACATGAAGGAATTGAATTTAGTTTTATCGTTACAAAAATCATAAAAGATGCGGGTGTAAAACAGTGTACTTGGGTGCGGTATTAATCACAGAATTCGCCTTTTTCGATAACGAGGATGGTAAGCAGGAGAGGGCAGAAGGGCACCTGGGCCGAAAATTCGTGTGTTCTGATACCGATGATCTGAGCGCTACAGTTATACACTGCTTACTCGGGGGTCGCTCGGCTCATCTCGATCAACCGTTTTACTCCGGGCATCCAGGTGTCGCATTCTGAAGTTCGGTTTGTTACCAAATCCACCTGGATGGAGTGTGCTGTTGTGTAGTCCTTGGCAACGAGCGCTATACCAAAACGTTAGAAATTAATCCGTATAAGGTAGAAAGTGGACAAACCTTTAGAGAGCTCCAACATACTCTCAAGCCCCTCCTGAGAGAGAACATCTTCGTTGTTAATATGATCGTAAAGTATATTCAACCTCCTTTCAGTGTCTTTGACTTGGCGGTGGAACATAGGCTGGATTGGATATGCGTCAGTATTCTATCAACCCCTAAATCTGCTCAGAAAGTCTAGAAATGGTATGCATACCGGAGCACGTGGTTTGATTCTCTCAAAGTCGGAATTCAAGAGCTCAAAAATGGGACGGTACTGTGAGGGAATATGTGTTCGGTCACCCGCAGCTAGTATGCGTATTAGAATAAGGACTACTTTTAATGCATGATACACTTACGATGCTTAGATGGAGGTGGGACTGGTGTCTGTGCTTTTGGTGGCGGAGCGGTCTCCGGTTGAGCGGGCTGAGATGATGGTCTTTGGGCAGGCGGGGGCCCATATTGACTAGGTCCCGGGGGTGCGCCATATTGACCGCCCTGGTTTTGAGGCGGCGCTGGTGCATAAGGTGATGGTACTGGTGGCTGACCGAAGGCGGCTGGTGGAGGTGCGTATTGAGGTCCCAGTCCACCTTGCCTTGCGCCTGCAAAAGCTCCCTGGGGGGGCGCAGGTAGTGCTTGATTCTGGTGAGGCTGCGAAGCTGCGCCCGCAAGGGCGGGGGTAGGGGCATACCTACTCGCCGCCGCCGCCGGAGGAGCACTAGCATAGCTAGGTTGCGGGGGGGGGAAAGTCTGTGCAGTCGGGGTATAAGGTGCCTGTGCCTGAGCAGCTGGGGACTGGGATCTCAACTGGTATTGGGCAGGAGACTGAGCCCGTTGTGGGGGTGCAGCGTTCTTGGGAGGGGGTGGCACGGAAGATCCTCTAGGGGGAGGCGCGCCAAAAGGCATAGATGCCGTTGGCGGTGATGGTGCGCTTGGGGCGCCTGGAAAGGGTGAAGTCACCGGCGCTGTCGCGGAAGGTGTTGCACGGCGGGGCACTTTGGTCACGTTAGGTGTATCGTTCCAATTAGACATGTTGGATGCCTGGGAAGGAGGTGGCACTGAGGCAGTTAGACCAAGGTTTCTCTGAGGAGGGGGCTGGCCAAAGCCAGGGGTATTGTATCCCGGATATCCTGCTCCATATTGCCCTGAGGCTTGAGCTGCTTGGGTAGGTTGATAAGGAGTCGGCTTGTATCCTTGAGTCGCTGTTGAGGGAGGGTAGGGGCTTACACCAGCTGGCGGGGCAGGCGGAGCGTATGGGCCAGGCTGTGGCGCGGTTGTCAGTGGGCCATACGGACCAACGGGAGCTGCCGCTAGCGCCGGCGGCGCGTAGGGATTAGCGGGACCAGCAGCTGCGGTCGCCGGTTGCTGAGGTTGCTGAGGTTGGTATGGTGAGCTGGTTGCTTGATGATGCTGGGTACCATATCCAGTTGAAGCGGGTTGTTGTGGCTTGCGGGCTTGCGTTGTAGTTGCTCCCTTGCCGGAGGCTTCTTTCACCCGATTTCTGGCTACAGTGGCTGCGGGATAGTTGGTCGGGAGAAGATCCAGATATCTCTCCGCAACTCCAAGCTGTCCGTGAGAAGCAACTACGTCCGCATACTCACAATACTTCTCATAAAGGACATGGAGTTTCCAACCGCTGGGGAGGTTCTTTTCTTCGTCCGAGAACTTGACTGCCTCCCGGAATACAGTGACCTTTTCAATGAAGTTTTGAAGAGAGCGGGCGTGAACGGCAAATGTTGAATCATCAGAAACCTCTTCTAAACCAGCCTTCTCATCCTCATGAAGCTCTTCAATCCAGATACCAACAACCTTTTCAAGTTTGGAACCTGCCATGTAACAGAAGGACGCTTGCTTCCGGGCCTCCTTTCTTCCTTCTGCGAGCCCCAATTCCTGTTCAAGCCTGTCGCCCAAGGCTTCACAAAGGTCTGGGAAATCCTTTCCGTCCGCAAAACTGCAAAGAGCAACCATAACCTCCTTCCAATTAGCCAGGTCCGCATTGTGGACTACATCCCAGAGATTCTTTCCAACGATCGAAGCTAGAACACGGAGATAGTTCGGGCCTTTGGCATTCTTCGCAAAGTATGCCGTTTTGACCTTTTCGATGCACTTTTCTCCTCCGCATATTGCTAGCATGAATGCATCAGATATACGATCTTCCTTCAAGCAAACCTCAACAGCCTTTTCAAACTGGCCTAAAACAACTGCGCGAGTGATCTTCCTGTTTGCCTCAGACTCATCTCCCGTAAATATTTGGAAAGGGTTATTCGTCTTCGCCCCACGAGTAGACTGAATGGAGGAGAGATCCGCCAAAAAGTTTTCTGAATCGGCACCGGCATCTGCAAAGAATGATGAAAGCCGTTTGTCCTTGGCAGCTGCGCCATCTGGCTGGTCCGAGCTCTGGTTTTCGCCTTCGCCATCAGTGTTCTTTGCATCCACCCCTGCATCTGTGTCTTCCAAATCCTCCTGTTTGAATCCGAGATACTCAATCAACTTCTCCCGAGGATCCCCCTCGAATAATGTTCTAAGAATCTTCCAATCCGCCTTCTCCTCATCTGTTTTTGCATCCTGGCTCCTCAAATCACAGACGTTTACAAGGTTGCCTTCCCTCAGCGCCTTCTCAAAGCTCTCAGTAGCTGAATTAACACCAGAATCGACAGCAAAAGTCGAGATCTTTACTACAGACCGACGAGGTTGGCCGGCCTGGGGATCTGAAGATGTGAAACTGACGAGCTTACCGCCAAACCCAAATGATGCTCCCACGGGCGTACTGAGCCACTTTGGTGGCTGCTTGAGAGTAAATGAGGAAGTTTGGGCGTTGCTTGCTCTAGAGAAGAAGTCATCAGCATCAAGCTGTGTGGCACTCGAGCTGTCGGCTTGGGACGAGGTCGGGTTTGTGTTTTGGAGGGTTTGGACAACAATCTTCCCATCAAATGAGGCAGTAGCTGAGAGACTAGGATTCCTGGGGTTCCATTGAGTCTTGAAAGTCCAGTTAGTGACCACGGGGAATTCACCAAGCTTCTCTCCTGTCTGTGGGTTCCAGCAAATTGTTCTATTATCTTTACCGCAAGAGAGGAGCAGGTCTGTATCTTGTCTGCACCAGGAAAGAGATAGTACACCCAATTCGTGACCAGATAGTGTCTACAAATTTCGTCAGCTTCTTAGCGCGCACAAACTAAGGAAGATCTACGGACCCGTTCAGGAGCATTTGAGTTCCTCAGATCCCAAAGCAATATGACCGGATTGGTGTCATCCGGAATAGCAGTAATAAGTTTTGTTTGCTGCGTGTTATTAGCAATGGCTATCGAATTGACCGGGCTCAGCAGACCTGTTCTGGATGCCAGGCAACAGCACTGACCGCCTTACGGCCCAGATTGTTTAATGTGAGTGATTCCTTCTTGGATTTCACATCCCATACTGTCACAAAGCCCCCATTTCCACCAGTGACCAAGATGTGGGGAACTTTCTTGTTCCAGTCCAGGCAGTCAAAGTCGTCAGCCCGAGCAGCCCTGTTTCCAAGAAGGAAAGGATTTTCGGTGTTGTTGAGATCCCAAACGTACAGCTACAAAGACAGGTTAGTTATGCTCGGTTTTCATTTATAAATGATCAGTTCGCACCTCTCCCTTCGCACCTGCCGTAGCAAGAAGTTCAGACTTGAATGGATTGAACTGGAGCGATTTGATAGAGCCTGTGTGCTTCGTTGTCCGAGAAACCAACGGGTCGCTAGACATAGCATTAACAACCCGACTACCAGATGACGGCTGGGGGAACCTGCCCACTATTGCTCAACAAAGCATCGGCACTCCATAGATCTAACGACCCATTCTCCAACGCACCGGCAATAATCCCTCGGGGCTTACCATTGGACACCTTTCCCCAAGCAATATCGTAGAACCTATTTCAGTTAGCCAGCAGAGCTTGGATATCATCTATATTATGACATACTTGCTGTCAGTAGTGATTGACGCAGCTGGTGCCAATTCACCTCCGGCATGGGCATTTTCCAAATCAAGATCCCACAGCTCCAGCTGGGTATTGTCGGAAAAATCTGCGGCAACCGCACCAGCTTGGGTACCCGTTGCAATAAAAGGAGCAGAATCCGGAGACCACGTAAAGGCAGCTGTCCGCTGGATATCTCTAATTCTGGCCATCCTGTAGATGTGCCCCTTTCTTCTCGTGACTCTGTGCTGTAAGTTCTTTAAGAATTTTTTTCGATAGGTTTTCCCACAGAAGAGGTCCTATAGTAGTGAAGGGGTGATTGGGTGGGTAGTGGATGTGGATGGTTGTATGGGGTACAATCACCGATGGGGTCTTGACGAATATCAGCGGGTGACGAACAGGGGCATCCGGCAAGCAATAAATCGAATTCGTCAAAGTAGGGTAACAAAAAAATAATACTTGCCACGGATCCTGTTCGTCGCCCGCTTGATATTTCGTCCAGACCCCATCGGTGGCTGTGCTCGTGCCAAGGTTGTGGCTGCGCCACAACCCGCGACCGTGGGGCACTCCAGAGAGTGCCCGCCAACTCAACGAGCGAGTGGCTTGGGCAGACGAGCCCACAGAAAGCCCGAAGAGGATAAACACCCGAAAGAAAGAAAGAAGAAGAAAAAGAAGAAAAGCTTAACGTGACTTATCACGCAATGTTGCGACGAAGGGGGAGTTCGATCAAAAATGATCGAAGGACTAGGGGCACGCTTTCCCGAACCGGGGGGGTTACGACAGAACCCCCAATAAATCAGTAAACAATGATATTTGAAGGCAGTTGGAAACAAAGAAACAAATGAAATGATAGGAAAAGGAAGCAAAATGTAGCAGAAAAGGCAAATAAACCAGCACCGACACTCCACTTCCCCGGCTCCCGAGCAAGAAATCCAGGTACTCACACAGGTGGGTTGAGGGCGGGGATTCCCAAGAATTCCTACTATTTTTGCTTACTAAGACATTAAAGAACCCCCGGGTTCGATTATCAAAGGCCTTCTTTGCAACACTGTCTCAACGTGAGTTTCTCACCAACGTGAGTTCAGCTCAATATTTAGAGTCAACTCAACATAAAATTGCGTCGCTAAACCCACTTCAGGGGCATGTCGATTCGGGGGGTAGGTCGTCGCCACCTTTTTTCCTCTCATTTCACCCATACCGTATCATACGGCACCTTTGATACTAGCGTAGGCCTCGATGGATCTGGGAACAGTTTTCTCCCTTTCACAGCTAGCTTGAGATATTTAGCCAATAACGTCCAATGGTGATGTGGAGATGTTGCTGGAGGCGTCTGTGTTTTCGACTGAGTCGGTCGGTATCAGATCGGAGCTATAGTGCCTCGGGACGAAATAAAAACGTTGAGGAAAGGGACGGAGGTTTCCCTAGATTAGCTGTTTACATAACTAGCCATTATCCAAAGGAATGTCCTCTGGGTGATCCGCTGTATAATAGGGTACGGTGAACGGAAAAATATCTACCCATGGACATGCCGAGGGGCTAACAAATGACTAGTGATTCCAATATTTAGCCTTGGAGTTTAGAGTTTGTAGCGGGGATTGGTTCAAACCTGCCAGCATGATATAATACCTAGTATTGGTAGGGGTTTCTTTGGGAAGGGGAAACCGTAGTCTTCCTCCAGGGGGCAAAAGGTATTCAAACTGGTCACTCGGGCCCATGCAACTTATAATACTAGACACTGAGCATAGCACTGGACACCTAAAACCGAACCTCTTGTTTCCCTCGCTTTTCAGTAATACGCACGGAAGTTGGTCGAAGGTTTGAACCTAGAACGCAGAGCACGGTGCGGCGCTATTATAGTAGTGTGCAGTGTATTATACCTGTTCTACTCGTACTCCGCAGCTGTAAATGTGGCTCCATAGATATTGGACAGGAGGGCACAAATAAACCACAAGTCCCGCACAACCTAGGAGTAGTTTTCGAGTTAGTGCCAGCATCAATAGTTATGTCCTAAACCAGATACCACAGGCGACAGACTACCACTGCTGAGACATTCACCATACCTTCTGGCTGGAATAGTTAAGCAATGGCGGACGGACGAACGGATATAATCTATATTACGACACTGCTGGAGACGAGGACTAGCAGACGAGGGACCACATAAAGGTTTTCGTCCTTGCCTTGGGTGTTAGCGATTCGGCGTAGAAATCTTGTTCTATGGTGAACCTAGTTTTTGAATAGGGGGTTGAGTGTCGGTAGAGTGCCACAAGCTGTAGGTAAGAAGTATATACCCGAAAACGCGGATCTTGAATTTGTATGGGCTTTAGATACGCGATGGCTCTCCACTATATATTTTGTAAATCCGTCTCTTTGAGTACTTGTACTTCTTGCCTGCTGCAGAGCTCCCGGGAAGCCAAGTCAACAGAATGCGGTAGGAGAGTCTATGAGCCGGGGGCTGGCACACAGGAAACGCAGCAGCATCATCTTTTGTGCTTGAGTACGGGATAAATACTGTGCTAAACCTCGATATGTACAAGAATTAAGAGCAAGAGTCAATGTGGCTTGGACCCGCCGATCTATATTAGAGAAACATAGCCCTTCGGACATCATTGATATTATCGGAACTAAGACACCAGGCCTGATCAAATTGGGTATCTTGCTCTTCCCAAGTGAACTCTAAAGCAGCTTCCGTAGCCCTGTCGGGGATTAATTTGGTAATCCGTGTCAACATGGGAGCACCCAAACATCAACTATACCCGGGGGAACTTCGCATCTCATACCGATATGCATAGGGAAACTCCTTTCTAGATTGTAGGTTATCTGTGCTTGAATATTAATCCCGGGCGCGTTTCTCTTGCCTAATTACGTCTTTACAAGGTGTTCCTTGAATATCGTACTTCCCGGGTCGCGAAGTCCTCGTCCGCCCTAAACCCTGTTAACCTCTGTATCATTACTCACCCTTGCATGAATCCCTGATATCATACTATCATACCTCAACCACTACTGCCCTGAGACTTTTGAAAAATACGGGGGATAAGTCTAATGGTGAGAGTAAAATCTGAATACTAGCTGGTATTTTTTAGTTATTAATCTACGGCTTCTAGAAATGAGTTGGGGTGGTTCGTTGTTGCAAGGTTAACGAGGTTAGGGGTGGACGAGGAGGACTTTACGACTCGGGAAGTATCTTATTCAAATATAGTTGACATCTGAAGACACCACTCCACCAGTCGTTGTTGAACCCAGTCGGAAACGTTAAACCTTAAAGCGCCACGATAGCAGCAAGCTACCCAAGACACAACTCTTTGAAACCACAGACGCCCACAGTACAGTGCACCTACAACAAAACCTTCCCCGCTCTTCGCCTCTTCCATACACTAGGGCAAGATTTCCGGATCATCCACTTCAGAAGCACCACTTATCACTCGAACCACATTCCCTCCGCCCAGCATTCAGGCTTCGGGGTTCTAGCATGAATGCGCATACTTACAGCGCCGGTATGATAATACCATATTCGGACAAAAAACAACAACCTTGTCTACCGTAAACCAGAACGGGCTTCCGGCAGTCTGTACATTATTAGCTCTGGAGGGAACCTGCATTACACGACGAGAAAGCGGAACCTATTCTCGACCAAACGATTGAACTGGGTTTCTCAAAAGCATAGACCCGGGGCCCAAGAATATTCCTGCATCTATTATACAACGCTAAGGAGAATGGGGTACTTGTGTTTGTCCTGTTCTGGTCGTTGTTTTCGTTTTGTTTTGGTCATGGTGACTAGGCCTTGTGCGACTCGGGATTTTTTGTGGGGTCGAGCGGGCTAGGATCACATATCATAGCTCGGTGTTTGGTAGGACTTGGCACCTTCAAAAGTGTCCGGACGCTTTTGGGCGGGGTGGGTACTGATAAACGCAAAGTGTCCGGAGACTTTTAACTAACCAAGTGGTAGACCTGGATATCACATAATTTTTTGTGACGACAGTCTTTGAGTTTGGTACAGTGACTACCTCTTCAGGACACGAGGTGCCGGTACATGTATGACATATAGAGGACAGTGCCCATCCAAAAATATCCGGAGATATTGGTTTTGTTTCTTGCCCCTAAACAGTGCCAAGACTTCAGGGCACTTCTGGGGTGCAAGCACTCGAGTGGAGTATCGTAGTGATGGTAAAAGGGTGGGCGAACTCACTTATTCTCTACTATGGAATCGCCGTTTCTCAGGACATCGCGCATCTCGGTGTGTGATTCGGTGAGGGGTGCCTCTCTAGTAGTGTAATCGAGTGCAAGTACACAGAGATATATTTTAACACAAGACAGGGATTATCTCACTGGTTAACTGCCCTTGTCTGACACGAAAACATCTCACTGGCGCTTGTATTATACTAATTCATGGCCTTGGTATACGGTTCGGACAGATAAGAATTATATTAAGCCGGTATGTGGGTTCTTACTCTATAGAATTAGGAACACCGTCGAGGATAGTGTATTGCTTTATTTTGCTTTGGTCAAGCAGATATGCGGATGGATACTTGTTGCATGGATGGGTGGGTAGATAGATGAATGGTCAAAGCTCATTGATTTTTGTGATAGTTCATGCTAGAAAACGTCATTGATGCCAGCATCCGGTCCCACTAGGTCAAGTGTTTTGGTTTAAAAATGGCTCATCTTTTCTCGGTGCCGGTATGAACGAGAACCGGCTTGCACTCTTAAAGGGAGGTTGCACGTCAACGGCGGAGACGTTTATTTGGAATTGAAATTGGAGCATGGCAGAATATTGTCGTGTCAAGCATTGCAAGTTAAACCCTCCCAATGCATTACATGAGGATGATAGTGAGTATAAATGCGTGCCCCGTAAAGTCAATGATTTGATTTAATGGTGATAACGTTTCTCATAGCCCTGGTGGTAACTGAGGGGATGGGATAATGGTGAGCGCGGTGAGGGAAAGAGTTGTGGTGGTTGCGGTGGGGTGGATGAGCCCCGCAGATGTGGCTCCGGGGGTTGATAGGACGATTGTGTTGGCTCCATGACCCGTGAAAGTGAGCATGATGATGATATCTTTTAGCTGATTGATAACCTCGATTGAGGAGGAGGAGGAAGCGCACATAATGTCCCGGACCAGTGCCTAACTTTAGTTCACTGTGTACCGGACTTCTACCGTGTTCGCGGAAGAATGCTTTTCCTTCTGAATCCCAGTGGGACGCTCTTTAACCATGTCTCTCCCCGAAGAAATTGGTCGGTGTCTTGAACGCAATTCCTGGGGGCTTGGCGTAAACCCTACCTATCACAAGTCCAAAAATGATCTCTTTCTGGCCTAAAAAAGAGAAATGGTCCACACTCTCGGCATTAAAGAAGTTGCAATAGCACTAGCGGTCCAGTGCCAACCCCCAGGAGGAGCAGGAGCCACACCCTTCTTTTTTTCCGCCGCTTCTTCCCTCCCATCACGATCGCCGCCCCTGTTGAGGACCCCGGGTCTGGGAAATCTTCGAATCTTTAACTGTGGGTGGGTGGCATGAGAAATTGCTGTTTTCCCGGATCTGTTCAGACATATTGCTTCCTTCCTGTAGCTGCTATCGAGTTTCTCATCCTCCCTATTCGCACGTTATTCTTGTTGAGGAATCGGAAATCGTCAATACGGGTGCGGTATTAGGCATTGTTACCTGTTAAGGTTGTCCACACATTTTTTGCACGCATATTTTCCAAGTTCCTCCCCCCTACCGAATCCCTCCCTCACCCCCCTCCCCCCCTACCGGTACAAGCCTCCCTCCACCACCACCACCACGGTAAACCATTTTCACTGCCCACTCTCGCCCACCACCACCACACTACCCTACCTCGACTACCAACAAGCTAACTTGACAGGACGCATCTGCCACCGCCTCTTCCTTACCTGCTATCCCACCTGCCTCCCTACTCTCTCCTGCAACGCGGCCTTACCCTGCCTTTGAACGACAGCCCGGACCGCTTCCTCCTAACCACCAACAGACGGACACCCAAGGTGGATCAACGAAAGCCAAAAGCCCGCCTCTCGCGTCCATACCAGGACCAGTCCTCGCTTTGGGAAGCAGTTGGCTATTCTCCCATCGCATCCCCTGCCAGCGTTGGGGCCTCCAAGCTTCAATTTCCCGGTTCGGCAGCCCCTCCTCCGCCTCGCATCGACCCCCCTTACCACTGCTCACAATCAACGACATCTCCCGCTCAGTTCCCATCGATAGCAGAGTTAGGGATGCCGTCTCCAAGTCATCACCAGCAGCCCTCCTCTCCCACCGACTCCGACATTCCATCTAGGGATGGAGATCAACATACCCCCACGTTCCATCAGCCTCATTACCACGAAATGGACAACAGGGATATGAGCGATCGCCATATTCTGGAATGGGACGTAGATGATGTTGCTGGTTACATACGCTCATTGGGATTGGATCAGTACGGCGATTCGTTTTTCGGTAAGCCCTTTCATCCTTTCATCCCTCCCCGGACCTCCTGGGATGGGTTACAATGGGTCGCAAGATTTAGGATACAGGGCTAGAAGCGTGAATAGCGACTGACAGTCCACGCAGAAAACGAAATCGACGGCCAGGCCTTGGTCCATCTCGATCATGAAGAGCTACGGGATGTTGGTGTGCAAAGCGTTGGGCATAGGCTTACCATCTTAAAAAGTGTCTACAATATCAAGATCGCTCACGGTGTTCCCATCGACACCGGTGATTATGTGCCAGTCTGTGGGTTGCTCCTTTGCTTTCAATCTGAGCTTCTTTTCTTGCTCGGATATTTTTTGACCCCCCCCTTTGTGTGTGGCGCTGATTGGTGGGTTACTTTGTTTTGTTTTTGTGCATGTGCAGCCGCCGACGTCGAAGATACCGAAAAGTCTGCTACACAGCATGACATACAACGACTAATTGGGATAATAAGGCAGAGGGATGAGAGGATTTCGCAAACTGAGGGCGAGCTGAGGGAATTGCAAAAGGGGATCACAAAATTGAGAGAGGAACTTCTTCCAGTATGGCGGTTGCTCAAAGACAAGAATCAGGCATTACCCACACCACAAGGATTAAATACGCCTATTGGATATGCGTCTGAACCTCTCCAGCCCCGGGAACGGGATACAGATAGACGGGAACGCGATAAGCGGGATCGAGACAGGGATAGAGAGGAAAGAGATCGGGAAAGGGATCAGGTACAGGACCCTCCCTTTAATAGTAATGCATCTTCAAGCCTACAGCCTACGCCATCGTTGGGGAGAGGCTTGTCAAGAAAATTTTCGATGAAGAAGCTCATCCTTGGAACACCCAAGAACCCATCACCCACGCATTCTACACATCCCGAGAATGTGCGAGCCGAATATGAGCCACCGCCGACTGCAACGAATGGGAATGCTGCGATGGCAAACTTGCAGAATTCTCAGTCACCCGGCAACATCCCCTCACCGACATCGCCATCCACAATATATCATGTTCCTGGGACTGGCGTAGGTAACCCTTCACATAACTCCACCGTAGGTGGTATGACCGCGCCTGTAGCTGCCCATAGACCCCCCGACGGCCAGCCGCCTCGTACTCGTCCGCCTCGAGTTGACTATGAAGAACCCAACCCACTATCAACACCAGGCAATTCATCATCATCGGTCGAAATTTTTAAATCGTTCCGAGTATCCATGGAAGATCCCTGTTACAAGGTTTTACCCGCAGCCCTCAAACGGTACAATATCCAGGCGAACTGGAGACAGTACGCACTTTATATAGTCCATGGCGATCAGGAGAGATGTCTGGGTCTCGAGGAGAAACCACTCATATTATTCAAGCAGTTGGATAGGGAAGGAAGGAAACCCATGTTTATGCTAAGGCGAAACGGCAACTTTGATTCTGGCGGTAGCAGTTCGAACGGCGGGGGACCATCCGGCGGAGGCATGGGGGGCAGCGGAGCAAGTGTATATGGTGGCCGGGAAGGCGGCATCACATTGCCTGGTGGAGTATTATAAACCTTCCTCCTCGTCTTACCGCCATAGATGGGGGAAGCAGAGAAAGAAACAATACATGGAGTATGCCCAGCGCTTCACCATAATTCCCTTTCCTATCAGTCCGTTTCATCTTTTCCGCACTCTCGTTCTATTTCTTACGTCCCTATTATTCTCCCTCTTCTATCTGGGCACTGCTATTTGATTCTTTTTAAATATCGCTTTTCGTGATCTTTGTACGGAATTCTTATTTTAGCCTATTATTTCTCCTTCTCTATTTGTTCTTAGTTCTCGGGATTGGTTGGATTTTGCTTTGCTCTATTTTGTACCTTTCTTTTCCTTTTCCTTTTCTCCCTTTTTTATCATCCACAACCCTATTGGGTCGGGCGGAATAAGAAGCCAAAGAGTGTCTGGGGAATGGATGTCTATTTGGTGACCTTTTTACCCCTCTTTTCAAAGTATTTTTATTCGATTCTACCTTATTCTAGTTTATTCACTTGACACTTCAAACTTCAGGTCGTTCCACGATTACCTAAGAGTACTACCCTTACACAGTTATGTGTGTGCTGTGTGCTGTGTTGTGTTGATAATAAAGATGATGAATATTATCAGCCCTTTTTTTCTTCTGTGTGGATTTTATTAGCGGGGCACGGCAGGGTAGGGTAGGGTAGGGTAAGGTGTCTGCTGGGTGGGTGGGGTGGGATGGGGCGGTGTTGGAAAAGATGGTATGGAGAGAGCGAGCAAGAGATGGGTGGGTGGATTGCCTCTTGTCTTTTCCCTTCTTTTGGTTACCGGGTGTGCTCGAGTAATTATGTGTAGATGTCTGAGACCAGTTAGAGTGGCTAGGTTAGGTGAATATAAGGGTTTGAGTCCTAGAGGAGCGTGCTTACTGTTGGAGGCATTCGGGTGACATTTTACGATGGAGGGACCGAAAGCTGTGCATTAGATGCCTCTTTGGCGTATTTCCGGGCCCATTATTCTAGTTCCCTCGAGAAAATAACCACTTCCTCCCGAGGCTACAGGCACATTATAACCTGGCGCATAGCCACCGCCCACGACCCGGCGAATGGCCACCAAATCGTCCATCATCTGGCATCAAGAGCACTCTACAGACCGGTACTACACAGTACCGTACTGTACTAACGGCCAGCAAGGCCCAGTCGAGGCTCCGAGGATTGGCGTTTACCCATACGGGCCCCGGCTCGCTGTTGCGCCCCTCGCTCATTCCAGTGTTTTGCATACTATATAAAATTTCCTTTCCTGCTTGCTTGCTTGCTTGCTTGCGTTCAGCCCGTTGTTTCCCAGGGTTGCTGCGGTTTTGGCGGGCAATGGGGATTCACCCCCCAAGCAAGCGAGCAAGTATGAAATTCTTATGCCCTGTTGCAGTACGGTAGGTATGCAACCAATTTGAAATACCATAGTATATATCACGAAAATAGCTTGTAGCCTGAGATAAAAAATATAGCGTATTTCTAGAGGCGCAGGTGTTGAGAATTGGCATGATTTTTGTTGCGGTACTTTTTGAACGGGGAGTGGAAAGGTGGAGGGGACTGGGGGGGTGCTAAATTAATAGGGTATAAGGGAAGTTTTGGTATATCATAACATATGGATGGGGAGTTCTCTCCGTTGTGGGGAGCCCCATTTGGAATCTTGAGTGATGTGCACCCTTTTAGTTGCAATTAGTTATGCTAAAGTCATGTCATTTATTTGTTAACTATACTTTTCTCAGGGATGTTTGAAACTTCCTTTGTTTGGGACTTTCTAGTATTTGTAGGGCATGGTTTGCGGCATCTGCTATGGAATTTCCTGCGTGTTTACGGATAGATCTATAGACTTAAAAAAAAAGTGCCGCCGTAACCCACAAACATTTTCTGAAGATGCGAGTATCGTACTGCTAGGGACGTAATCGTCTTCGAGGTCGTTGAGACATAATCGTGGGCTATTTGATAAGTGATTGCCACGCCGGAGAAGTTGTACGAATTCTCGTGAGTCGGCAGGGTATAGAGGCGAAAGGTTTCCCCCTCTTGGAGGAATGGGATGGGCGAGGGACAGGGCGAGGGAAAGAGGGGGACAGCCAAAAGCAAGACAGCGAAAGGGGAAAAGGACCAAACGGAGTGAGCTTCACAAGCATCAATCTACCGCAAGGACGTTAGAGTCGCCTCTCCCATTAAGGTCTATTGGCTTTTCCATCTTATTGGTCTCAATCGAGGGTTGGAAGAGAATATTTCCGCTGTGTTTTCTCCTCTTAATCCGAAGGGGGGGATTCTGGACGCCCTAGCCTCATGCCCACTTATTCCGGTTCTTACCTTAGAGGGGTTCAATTGCGACAAACTCCAACGTGATCATAATGAGGGATAGCACCACGCCGAAGAGAAAGCTAATGTGGAATAGATATTATTCCAATATGACCACGGGTGGTGCGGAGGACGGGCTGGGGCTTGTGGTAATAACACTCTAAAGTCAAGAGATTCTGGTTGAAGAAATGTCGCAGGAGGTAAAGTATATCAAGAAAGCAGAAGATGCTATCTTGAAGACTAAGGAAAGGTTTATGATCGAATACGGGATGGTGTTATCGCTGAGGGTTATCCTTTGAGGGCTAATCCGCACTTCAAAGAAGCCAATACCGTAACTTGGTTATTTTCTGGATGTTTCCCACGCTAGTCCGTCCATCCCGAAGGCTAGGACGGAGTGGTGCTGTAGTCCACCATTTTTTTAGGTGAGCAGACGCCCTGTGTCCGACAGCCGAAGGCCAATATAGATTGTGGGCCCCGTCTGATGCGGTAAGCTCTGACAATTATCCGCAGGCTCTCACCCTCCTCCGCCGTCCTTTGAATTATGCGACTAAAATGTGCCTCTCGCAGCAGTGCGCTACTCTATTTATCCACTACTCGGCATGCGGATTCTGATTCTAAACCTGCTTGAATCGGGCTCCTCATATCTTGCCCCTCTCGATGGATGCCTTGCCATCCTACGGAGTTGGGGATATGGTAGCTATCCCAGTAATGCTCCCTTGGATTACGGAATGCTCTCAAACTTCCCATTAACAGAGGTGGCGAATAGAACCACAAGATGCATTCCAGAGTAGAAGGCATATCCAGAAACTTAGACTTCGAGATTCCTACTGGTACCTGTTTGAAGAGTTTTGGGATCGGTACTGACAGAGCTGAAATCATGAAACATCACTCATGCCGTCTCCCGCCGTCCCTGTTGAGAAATGAGACTCCGCTTGAGGAACGAGAGCTTAGTCTGAGCTTCCTACTCACTATTGTGGATATGAGAGTGGACGTGGAGGTTGGCACTCTACGTAATGTCTAAGTCACCAAAGTGGGATACATATATGCCGTTCATGTCCCTCTTAGTTCGGTAGTGAACTTGTGAACAATCTTCCGCCGCAAGACGAAACCTTCAGTTCCGAGCAGCACTGGTTGCCCTGAAACTCCCCCGAAAATTCCTTGGTATCTCCTACAGTCCTACCTCCACCTACGAGAAGCACTGCCTCACCACATGGGCCCGCAGTCAGAGCCAAGAGGGCAGTCCCACGTTTCTCTGCCCTAGATGAGCTGCTAGAAACACTATTTACGCTACCATTGTTCGCATCGTCGCGGATATTAGCATTGACACACGCAATACGAAGATGCTGGCTTGAAGACTAAGCAAAAGGTTTACAGGCGGATAGGGGTCCAGCCTATTGCCGAAGGTTATCCCTCAGAGGGGGACCCATGTTCTAAAGAAGCCAACCCTACGGTAGTGACTTAGTTTATGCGATGACTATCTCCATCATTGCTGATGTTAGCACCTGTACACGCAATACCTTAGTATTGCATAGAAAGAGTTGGCTCATTTCCACAGACTGAGATGAGCGATTATGAGGAAGCTGTTGTGGCGGGTTTGATCTCTTTGAAGGGAGAGAAGTTCCCCCTTGCCCTAGAGGTCGAGAGGTCGACACAAACACTAAAGCAGTGTTTCTAGCCATGAAGGATATAAGTGGTAACAATGGTGAAGGGATTGTGTACAGGTTTATGACAACCGAAATTTTTTTGGCAAATGGTCACATATGATGGCGAATGGTTCAAGCTAGCTGAGCAATTCTTTTCACTTTTTCTCAGCATGAGAGTACGGAAAGAGCGATGGATCAAGGGTTACTCTGTTTCTGCCGAATGCACGCATGCAGCGTTAAGCAGCAGAGGAATTATGGAGGAACTGAAACACTGCGAAAACTGACCGCCTCCGCCCGATCTTGAGACAAAAAAACAACAAAGTGCCGGAACATACTAGCCAAGTGCCGGGTCGGAAGATCCCATTGCTAATTAGTCGAAGCACATAGGATATCACCCGAAGGCAAGAGCGGCGTCGCGGTGGCCTCTGGGGAAAGGTATAGAGTGTGGCTTGCTTGGCTTGGGGTCATAGTTCAGAGAATGGGGGTCTGAGGACTCCCAGCACACATAGCACAACACAATCCCCCCTTCTACCAGATCTTCAAGCTCACTACAGCTCGAGTTCTTTGTCGCCCCACCAGCCACCCCACTCTCCGCATCGAGCGCCCTCATCTCGGGATACATTGGCGACAACTATCTTGAGCGACAAGGGCAGCGACTACTTCAACGCCTCCGGCAGTGGAACTACCTCATTCCGGATAAGGAGGAAATTGGAATCTGGGCTTGGTTTCTGTGGTTATTGTTTTCTGGGTCCAGGTTTTGTTTCCTACCTTGCCAATTTTCCATTTTAAGGTACAGGTTTGGCTTTTCAAAATTGGTGCAACTCCAATGTCCCAGTGTGGGGTTCAATTATTCGAGTTACAGTATCTTTGTAGTCTCTTGGGTGTTCAGAAATGCACGTTTAAGTATGATACCATATGATTTTCACCCTACCCGGTGTAAGGACATTCCGAGCAGTAGGCCTGGGGGGGATTTCTTGTTTGCAGCGACTAGCTCATTGCTCAGAGCGCTGGACGGCGGTGAATGGGCTTGTTTGATTTGCTATCGAGGAATCAGTGTGGAGTATGGACTGACTGACTGTACTTGTATAGCACTAGGTGGGAGGGAAAGCCAGGGACTGATAGCGGACTTTGCACGGGAGTTTAATTCAAATTTAATACCATCTCTTACGCTGTTTTGTATCCACTAGCTTTCTGATCATCTTTAATTTCGATTCCACCCGCCTTCCCTTGTGTCGCCGTGTGCCCTCTCTAACGTTTTTCCGGTATTTTTTACATGGTCTTTTGGAGCTTTTATAAAGGGGTGTTTTTCATCAGCTCCCTAAGCTACTGTACAATGCGAACAGCATCTCTTGCCGGGGTAGACTTTCACGACGGGCACACAAACCATCTACTCGGGAGAGCAAAATTTAATAAGAGGGGAAAACATAACTCCTAGGGTCTCTTTACAACCTCAAGATACTTGCGTAGACCACCCCGGATCCTCATTTTGTGCCCCTTTCGAGTGATATAATATGATCTTATCTCTCACCCCGCCCGTCCTGGATACGGTATAGCGGAAAGATGGCTCGGATTTTGCCCTCGACTTCGCAGTGACTGCCACTGGTATCCATTAGCTGAGCGGTAGATCCACCCCCCTTCCATCCCTTCGACCCTCCTCACGGTGCCTTTCTACCATAATATAATCGCAAACAGTGAGCTACTATTCTAGGTTCTCTGAATGGATTTCCCACAGAAGTAAAAATTGAGCAAAATATGAGTTGCTTAGCTCTTCTGACATACAGAAACAAGATAAATATGGTACCTAACCTTGAGAGAGAAGAGACGATACGAGGAGTATAGTGCAGTACACGGTTCTATCGTTTTAGAATCTACAGTGTAGGGTCGACTTCAACACCATACCTCCCATTACGTGAGCTATTTGTTTGTTCTATATAAGCGTTCATTAGACCTGTGGAGGTGGAAAACTTGCCCAAGCTCGTCTGGCGCAGTTGTGAAAGGGCCTGCCGGTATTTCATTATGGGGAAGCCTTCACTTGTTGCGCAGCCTAGCCCGTGAGCTCTCCTTTACTCAGGTTGATAATGCCTGCTGTGTCATAAGTCCAGTTTACACGTGGGTCGTAGTGAACATTCCAAAATCGATAGTATTGTATCATACTGGAAAAACTCGTTATATCCAGGTGTCATACCAGTAGATGGTAGATCTCAGCGGGATAGTGGTAGGCTTAGCAGATTAGGCGAGCAAAATAACGAAACCAGTTAGTGAGGTTCTGCATCTCAGCCTCCCCAAGCTATCCCTTAGAGTGTCTGAAACTGTAAAATTCGCGACCAGGGGCGCTAGGTCCAGAATCGGCCAGCGTTAGCTGCTTAAGGCTATAAATTCGGACTTTTCAACCCCAGAGTGACTCAGCATCATCGCAACCACCAATCGCCAACGAATCACAGCACTCGAAGGACGCCAAAAGGGGGTTAGCGTGCGTGGTCGCGAATTTTGCTGTTTCTGACACTCCAAGGGATACCCCGTCTGGAAGACCTTACTCCTTCTCGGGGCGTTTTGACATACGGAGGTACAGCGCCTAAGTGTTGTATATTTCACTAGCAGGGGGGCGATCGGCTAGCAGGGGAGGAGGAGTAAATGGGGCATAGTGGCATATGGGAGTTGTGGCCAGGAAATCTGAACGGTAGTGTCAACGGTAATCTGAACGGTAGTCTGAACGGACGCAATATCAAAATGTATTTTGTAGTAACGGGCGTGTATCTAATATTTTGTAAAAAGCCCATTTGCATCAATAACTGCTTGACATCTAGCTGGCATGCTTTCTACCAGCTCTCTAAATTCATATGGTCCAACATTTGCCCAAGATTCCTTCACTGCCTCCCTTAATCTATCATAGCTCATATTTTCTGGAAAATTATCTTGTAGATAATTTTTCATAATATGCCATACCCTCTCAATTGGATTTAAGTCTGGAGAGAAAGCAGGCGACTGAATAACCTCAATGCCTCTTTCTCTTAGCTCAGTCCTTGTGTCTCCAGCTGCATGTCCAGGTGCACCATCCTGCATCAGTTTTAAAAATACCCCATTCCTTCTACACAATTCAAGATACCCATGGATAATAGGTACTGTATGTGCACAATAGCTCTCTGAATTTATTGGGCCCCAATCCTTCTCCCAAAAAATTCCAGGACCTTGAATATCCCCATTGAAACAGCCCCAAAACATCCATCCTTTTTTCCTTTGATGCTTCTCCACAATACAGGTAGGATCCCACTCCTCACCAGCCCTCCTAGTCACCCAGGTTCTGGTATGCCTCCCACCAGTAATCCATGTTTCATCTGTCCACAGGATTGAGTTCCACTGCTCTTGTGTCCAATCAACATGTTGCCGAGCCCACTCAAGTCTTATTACTCGATTGCGTTCGGTAATGGGGGGTTTTCTCATCGCTAGTCGCCGGTGAAAGCCCTCCTTTATTAGGGCTGCGCGAACCGCTTTCTTCCCAACACCCAAATTCAACTCTATCGAGCTTTGGTTAGCTATCCACTATTTTTTCAACCTTAAAGTTTTTTTTCTTTCTTTCTTACCTTCAGCTAGTTGCTGAAAAGGAAGTCTCCTATTGCGCGATGACATGCACACATACTCGATAAGGTCTTCGATTTGTGCCTGAGTTAAGACTGGAGGACGGCCGGGCTTCTTAGTAGGAGTTGCCGGGGAGGTACACGCATATTGAACTTGGTGCCACGAAAACTCTGTCTTTTCTTGAATTTGCGCATATTTCCAACCGATCGACCGAAGTAGCTGACAATCTCGGCGTTGATCTCGAGTCAACTCTGATTTCTTCAAAGGAGGCATCTTGTCAATCAGGACATGAAGAAGAAAAAGTCTACAAAAAATTTTCTACTTCGCTTGTGAACTTCCAAGCCGCTATCCCCAATTTGCTCCCCACTATCCCCCATTTACTTCCCCGCCCCTGCTAGTTTACCACTCCCTTGCTAGCGGAATATACAACACTTAGGCGCTGTACCTCCGTAGATTGTGAGGGCTAAGGGCCTGATTGCAGATGCCGGATCTAACAAGTTTATACATGTACTTGTATTCTCATCGCGTATTCGGAATCCGGTTGCTACAAAAGAGCCGGCCAGTATGTCAGTACTCGTATTATGAGAAATATCAAATGTATGATAGGGTTAATATAAAGGGGGGAAAGCAGCCGATAGTAACAGGTTAGCCGATCAGACTAGGGGATGGAACACTCTGGTTTTATGTTTTGAGTGGTGATAATTGTGGTGCGGGTGACCGCAATCGTGGCGATAATATGAGAGAAGCGAGTTGTGATTTCTAAATAGTTACTTTGGGCATAATATAAAGCTGGGTTGAAAGAGTGTCAAAAACCTGCAGAGTTTTTATTACAACTATTGTAAGCCGATACCTGGGTAAAAGCTGTGAGGAAAAACTGTAGGAGCAGATGGTAGGGGCCCTGTCAAATGTAGGGAACTGAGCAGAAGTTTGACCCAGATAAGACTAAATAATACATGTAATAGTAGCTTCTCCTAGCCATATTTGGACATATCACTAAGCTATAAATGTTTATTAATACAAGATTCCAAATAGGCGATGAAATTACAAGTACACTATTGTATTTACTCGCTGGATTCACCATCTGCAGTAAGGCTTCTCCCCTTCGCAATCCAATACAAAATACTATGAGAAGGAAACTGTTAGACACATGGGAAAAGCATAGCTTGTCCACCTAGTTTTGTATACCCTGGGGTTACCCTACCTTCGCATTGTGAAACTAACACCCCCCTCTGGCCCCAGCGTTGGGATGGCACAACAACACCAGACGGCATCATAGTTGCGTCCCAACAGCAAAGGACACTATCATTGGAGCCTATCTCATAACACCATATATGTCGCAGCCGTCTGACCGACCAGATACTGTTCGCAAGATATATGAGAGGAGACCTTTGGTGAGCTTATGCAAGTGTTTTGGGCAAAATCAGTTGACATCATATAAGGTTACTGCCAGAGCGGTATGGCACAGGAAACAATGTCACTAAGGTAACAGGACATTTTCGTCGTGTCTACTCTAGAATGAAACAAGAGTATGACTGCACCCACACCAATAGTGTATTACCACTTAGGACTATTCGGTAAGGAAGGGCTATGAGGGAATTGTGCTACTGGTACGTGGTGCCACACTAGAGAAATCAAGAGCTCTCCAGTCTAGAAGTTAATGGTAGAGCAATAATATTCAGGGTCAAACAGTGTTTGTTCCATGAGGAAATGTTCAGAATAGTTAGCAGGTACTTAGTTAGTATGTTAGATACTTGTAGGCTACGCACTCTACGATATGGGATATAAATATCAAAGTGCCCCCCATGCTTTACTGAAATCATCACTCTACGGAGAAGAGACCTTATCAATATAATAAGGTATCACTAGAAAAATCTCTATTACTATTTTAGGCACTTTTATATTGTCTTCCTAGACACGTCTCTGTCTATGATAAAGTACCTTGGTCTTACCTATATCACTTGTTCTTGTACTACCTGTCACAAATCGTGACTAAGCAAGACAGATTTCACATGACTAATACTTATTAGTCATAAGGTATGTTGGGTTTTTCACTATGACGTCACTTGACTCATAGCTTTCACATGACTGCGCACTTGCGAGTCATTGGTTGATTATGATTGGTTAATGGTTTCATGACGTCACGATCGTGACGTCATATGATGTAATGATTTCGCACATGACTACGCACTTGCAAGTCATGGGTTTCACGCATGCGACTCATTCGAGCGCATGATCGAGTTTATGGGTGGAGATCGAGGAAAGAGGATGTGCGCAGTTGATTCGTAAGAATCAGCTGATGGATTTCGCACCATGACCAATCATGAGTCATGGGGCTATGCTATGTAATGGTGACGCGTCACCAAGGTTAGGGTTGTGGGAAGATGCCTATATAAGGCACTTGGTTCCGACCAAGAGATAGGAC
>Ga0307513_10000190_pt1 | contig 89688 bp, 104 predicted proteins | sample 15_EM_MG_FD_202174 | JGI IMG/M metagenome (GOLD analysis project Ga0307513, IMG submission 202174) | Populus trichocarpa ectomycorrhiza microbial communities from riparian zone in the Pacific Northwest, United States - 15_EM | ecosystem: Host-associated > Plants > Roots > Unclassified | place...
GGGGGGGCGCGCCCCCCCCCCATCACACGACCACTGCATCTACTAGTCCTCCCACTTGAGTCCCAAAGTGTGGACGATGAACGCGAACTTGTCAACAGCGCCTATGATCCTATTTCCCCACATGAAAGAAAGAGAAAAGTATCAGCAAATTTTTCTCATCGCCCCCATTCAAAATGGGCCTGGCCGGAACGGGGGAACGTACATTTGCTCGGTAGACTTCCCAGATCCGTGCCCTGCTTTGGTCTCGAGCCTGATCAACAAAGGGTGGGGGTTCTTAGCGTGTAGGTATTGTAGCGTCGCAGCATGTTTGAAAGAATGCAAGGGAACAACCCGGTCATCGTCTACGAATGGGTAAAAATCAGTGAGTCTCTGAGCCATGGAACAAAATGGGGGTCGGCTCACGGTCAGCGGTAAACAAGATGGTCGGCGGTAACACTCTGTCAGTGGGTATATTATGCAAAGGAGATATAGGATAGATGAAATCGAAATCCTCCGGCTCCTGTGGGTCCCCGTAGTCGGAAGTCCAGGCACGCCCTATCGTATACTGGTCGAACTGCAATACGGCGAGTTGTTCATTAGCAACGACAACTGGGGAAGGTGAAGGAAATCCCTAGTACCTTGAGCAAGTCCAAAACCCCAACTTCAGCGACGCCAGCACCGAAAGTTCCCGGAGGAGCACGGTTAACACACGCAGCCACAAGCAGACCTGTAGGGGGGGTATCATTCCGGAACGGACCCACACAAGAACTAATCCCATGCTCATACCTCCATTCGAACCACCGTTGATCGTAAGCTTATCGGCAGCGGCGTACTTGTTCTTCACGAGGTACTCACTAGAAGGAGCCTTAGCAAAATAACGACCGGACGTCCGCGGGGAAAAGGTGCTCACGATGCAGCGATGAAGTCATCAAAACAGTTGACCTATGCATCATCCCATCAGCATCCCTAGAGGGAAACCAATCCCGGAATCCTACAGACCTTTCGTTCCCTAGTGCCAGAAAGGTGCCACTCCTTACCGAACTCGCCTCCGCCTCGGATGTTGGGAACTGCAAGGACCCCCTTGCACTTTTGAACGAATTCCAGGATGGCCCCACTAAAGAACGGGTTGATAGAGATATTGAAACCTCCATATCCTACGATCCAGGTCTCACAGTCAACTCGCGCATCCCAAAAAAAGAGAACAACGCGGGGGGTAAACGGACCGTATTGTAGAGCAGGAGCGGTTCCATCCAGAGGGGTATCTTTGTGTCTCACGATGAACATCGGAATCTTGGTCCCGTCCTTACTCTGATACCAGACTTGTTCCGAAATAAAATCATCCGGCAGAAGACCCTTGACTTCCGTAGTCCTCAGCGACCTCCACTTCTCCCCCTCCTTCAGTGCATCGTCGAAATGATATTGGTAAAGGAGTGAAGGATTGGTGAAGCTCGTGAGGGTGACGAAGAACCAAGGGTACTTTCTTTTACCCTCGACGGCGGCCTCCCCGACGAACTCTGGAGCGAGCCGAGTGATACGCTTCCCATCCTTGAGATTGTGGATATAGATCTCGTCTTTGACCTATTATCCTCGGTTAATCTTCCAGTGTTATCGTCGACAAGAGGAAGACCACACGCACATCTTTCTTGTACACGATGACGATATAGTCACCAATCAGCGTCCCGATCTCAAGGTTCGCATCTTCTTCAGGGACCAGATCCTTACGTGCGAAGCCTGGGTCCGCGATGTCGATCGTCACGATCTTCTCTCGTGGCGCGTCCTTATTAGTTGCAAAGTAGAAGAGCGTACCATCGTTTCCGATGCTTCACGTAGAAAAAATAGAAGGGTTAGGAATCCAGAATAGAACAAGTTCATTGGGATGAATGGTACCAACATGTCATAACTTGCATCAAATTCGTCGACGACCTTGATCCATTTCAAGTTTGGGCCAATCTCATTCTCTTGGAGATCTGCGACCCACACGAGGATATTCTACGCAGGTAAACCGAAGGGTCGAATGAGCAAACTCGACCGCAGGGTGGAAGAGCAGCGACGCACTCTAGACGAATCCTGGCTGATGTAGAGTTCGAGGTAACGACCGTCGAGCTCGGTGACGGAGGCACCCCACATCCAGTCTGGATGTTCTGGATCCTTGATGACCAAAATGTCGTCAGCTGGACGTGCACATCCAGCCTCAGGTTTACATCACGAAAATCGGGCCAACACTCGGAATGCTCACACTGCGGAGTGCCGACTCTATGGTAACACAATTCAGCGTTGATATCGGTGGTGGTCTCGGTTCCGGCCTTGTCTGATGAGGCGCCTCCATGCGAAGTGCGTTCTGGGTATCTCTGGGAGATGGAGAAGATAAGGAACACGAGGATTACGTTTCGGATTGCGTCATTCGAGTACCTGGTAGAAAAAACCCTTGTTGTCGTGGGTCCAGGTTATGGAGGAGAATTTTGCGAAGCGGATCTCTTCGGGTAATCGACCGTCGTCGTGAGAGACGCGGGCCTCGCCCTCTTTCTGCACGAGGGGGGAAGATGTTGGTCGGACGTAAATGGTGAAGAAATCGGATCCCTATATGTAAAAGGTGAGCGGTCGAGGCTCGGAAGGACCCAGGTGAAACACCAACAGATCTCGAGATTCCGTACGCGAAGTATTTCCCGTCCTTCGAGGTGGCATTGGTACGTATGGACGCGGTTCCATCCTCACTCAACAAGTTCGGCTTGAATGAGACGTTTAGTTCGAGTGTGGTCGCTCGGTCACCGACGGTTTGGGTTGCGACTCACGTCGAAAAAGACTTCACCGATCTCTGTCTCCGGCTTGGAAAAATCGGGGAGCTCTTCCGTCTTTGATCTCCAGATGACTGATGGTTGGGGATTAGGGAACGGTGAAAGATGAATGTGTCGTCGTACATGCCTGACTGAGCCTGAAGACCACTGTTATAGTACCAGTACCACCTCTTGTCGCCCTTGAAGGTGGGTGCGGAAAACTAGTATCATAAGCACCTGTGTTCAGGATCGATCGCGACTTTGGAATGGTAGCGGGGGGGAGAAAACAAAGAAACGGTAAAACTGGGACCCGCGCGTCTCGCACCTTGGGGTAATCGGTCACTTTCCTGATATCGGCCTCGATGCGTTTCCAATGAGGGGTGGATTGCAGATACTCGCGAGTGTACTCTTCCTGTTCGGTGACCCAACGGGTCGTTTCTTCCGAGTTTTCCTCGAGCCAATTGTAAGGATCGGGGACGTTCACGGTGCCCTTTGCTTTGCTTTTGTAGACATCGACGTGATCAGAACGACGGGACTGAGGGTAGCGGTCCGGGATCCAAGCGTTGGAAGCCATCGATGTCCAATGCGAACCTACCCAAAGGACGAGGAGAGGGCAGAGAGGTACTAAGCGAGGAGGGGGGGGGGCACGCGCGCGCGGGAGATTACGAGACAAGCCCAACCCTGGGTTATGTCGATATAACGCCATATCGAACACCCCAATTTACGACCGCCCGCACGGCCTCAAGGCGTGCAGGGCCCTCAGGGTCTCAGCTCCAGAGCAGCGAACCCTCTACGTCAACCTCTCCGCTCGAGACGAGGTGCTGGCCGGTTTAAGCTCGCGTCTGCGAAGCGGGTCTAGACTCTCTCTCCCCATCAAGAGCCCCTTTCGGCTCAATCTGACGGGTCATTTGGCCAGCATGCGGTACCGACAGCGGGCAGTGTCCCACCCGGGATATCCGAGTGCTCGCGGGCTTGTTATCAGCACCCTTCATTGCACGGGCCAAATCAGCACTAGCGCCGTTAGTCTAATAATGCTACCATTGGCAGCCACTCGTGCATTCCTCCTGTCGGGCCGTCCCCGATGATATTTAGGGATGCTCAGGGATGATTGACGCGTAAGGCGCGCCGCAGAACAACAGTGGGGCCGAATGGGAGTGCTGGACGGGTTGTCGTCGCCGGAAATGATAACTGCCACACATAGACAAGTTTGAAGTCGACTCGGATCTCGTAAAGAGTTGTCTGGCTTATTGTGACAGTCCAAGAGACGATTTAGTACATCAGAGGCATCAAGAACACAGAAAGAGATTAGGGCGGGTTGCCAAACACAACAACAATAACAACAGGGTGGGTCAGAAAACATTAGTACGGAATCGAAAGCAGCGTGCACGAGCGAGGATCGTTGGATGGCTAGATCTCCCCTCCGAAACCCACGACACGCAACCTCTGAGCGGGTGGGATATTAATCTCAGAGACGTGCTCAACTCCTCCCAAAAGCACACCAACCCGCATCATGGCCAACAGCTAAAATCAGAGACCATGTAAGCGTTTTGAGGCTTATCAGATTAGTTGAGGGGGGAACTTACGTTGTGAGCGGCGTGAGAGTGCTCGTAAACTCCACCCAAGAAGGCGGTCGTAGCGTCCTTCCCGATGTTGGACGACAGCAAGGCGCGACCTCCAGGGTGCTTGTTCATGAACGAGGATAAATCGTGAATAAACCCTCCGATCAGAACGAGTGGACGAGTCTTGGACTGTTCTTTGACTGATCCAAGAAACGTCAGTAGACAACGATGAGGAATAGCCTCGGGAACCTACAGCTCTCCCAATTAACAACGGGCAAATCGTTCGAGTCCATTGGCCATTCGAGGTTATCCTGTTTGGCCTTGAGCTTCTTCAACTGCATCGTCAGCCTCCCCTTGTCAATCTCTCGTTCGGGGAAGACGCGGAGATGGCTTGCGAGTCCAAACCTATTGCAAACTGCGATGAACCATTTGGTCGGGTCCCACTGGTACCATTTCGCGGCGTTTCTGTAGTCCATCGGGAACTGATGATGAAAGTTGTGGTATCCCTCTCCGAGAGTCACAAACGCTGTGAAGAGATGGTCTCTCGGCGTGTGCTTGTCATCGAACGTGCTTTCGCCCAGCCAATGGGCCAAGGAGTTTACCGCAAATATAGACTATAAAACTTGAGAAGTCGGCGAATGGAAACGTTAAGCGTGTGTCCCTTACATGATGAACCGCGGCCATCCTGAAGAAACCGGCGTAGAAGTATCCTCCGCGCCAGTCGCCCCAAAAGTATCCAGGAACCACGGTAGGGATGATGATTCCCCAAATCAACGCGATCGCGAAATAATTCCGATACTGCCACTGGACAACAGGATTGTTGCGCAGGTCGCTTATATCGGTTGGTCCGGGTTTGATTCTCGGTCTCACGAGCATCCACACGACATGAGACTGGATTTGGGAATATGTCAATTTAGAATGGAGGAGAGATCGGGAGAAGGGTTTTGTGTAACTCACCCACCAGAAACCGCGCTCTGCATTATAAGGGTCCAGATCGGTATCGGTGTAGCTGTATTCGGTTAAGTAGGTTGCGGTGGACGCAGGAACGTATGGAATCGTTACCGATGGTGAGACCTATGGCCGCGAGCCCACCACCAGATCGCCCCCTGAACGGAGCCCCCGCCCGCCACAGCGAGGAAATACTCGAGGGGTCTGGAAGCGTTATACGCTCGGTGGGACCACAGGCGATGGTAACCTGAGGGTTACACGTCATGACACGGCGAAGCAGGCAAAGCGCTCGGGTTACATACCAGCCGTGATTCCTGGGGGTCCCCAACGGAATCGTGAGATGGAAGGGTATCGTCTTGAAGCAGACAGAGAAACTCACCGATCGTGTTGAAGACATAGTAGAAGACGCAAAACCAGAAGGTGCGCGGGTCGAGATGAGTGGTTAGAGCTCCGTACAGAGCGGCGAGCGGGGTGATGACGATCACGGCGAGGTTGAACCATCGGACCTCTCTGTACCAGTTCGCCCAAGTGATTGGGGGCAACGGGTCAGCGTTGCGGAGGAGTTGGTCCACGTATTTGTCTGAATGCGGCATGGCAGACGCGGTGGCGGAAGCAGAAGGATGAGCAACAGCCCTCGATTGGGCTCCGGAGTCGTGCTGGATGGCACCAGAGGAGCGAGAGACAACCCCCATGGTGGTTGGCAGCAGGAAGAGGAAAGGTGGGGTGACGAAGAGCGGCGTCCCCAAGAGATTTGGCCATGATTTTTACCAACAGGGCAGAAAACAACCGGGACACGCTGCCAAATATTACGCGAACAACGCCGCACAATTACGGACCGATCACCCACGCTGATGGGGCTAAACATCCCCTCACCGTCTCCCGGCGCTGACTGCAGTTCGGATGAGGCGAGCGACTAGGCCTTGTATGCAAAACTTGGACGACACATAGTCTCGTCATATGATCCTGTTTCGGTGTGGGCGGATATACAGTTCTTCACACCGCTCACACACAAGCACCTACACCCGGGTTCTAGCTTTGATCTGTGAGCAATCCAGTGTCTCCATGAGGTGCGCTAGCCCATTTGTCTGCAACAATTGTGCACCTTGGTCACGCCACGGCTCGCTGTTTCCCAAAAGCTGGCGGTTTTTGATAATTGGTTATCGTCTGTCGTCCGGCATCCGAGAAATCGCCGGGTGAATCGTTGAGACCCCGTAACCACCCTAGGAGGGATCGGTGAATCTGGTGCTCTAGGTCCGGTGTCGGACCTCGCGATGGGGATCGGTGTTGTGTGATTATCTCTGGCCGGAAACGTGGCGGGGCTCATTGAAATCTCTGAAAGGCACTTCTGATCTTGGGGACCGGTCGCTGGCGGAGGGGGAGTCTGATGGCCGTTGGCACCCATGAACCGGGCTTGGAGGGAAACCGAGTGGCAAAGGCCCCGGACGCGGACGGACAGGTGCCAGACAGAGCGGAAATGACACTCCCGTGGCACCCCGCCCGGCTCCAGGTAGCCTTGCCAGCGGACCGGTCTGTTTCTCTCGACTTCGGACCACCCGGCCATTTGACTCTACAACGACTAATTATTATGTTCTAGATGCCGGCAGTCCCAAACACGGGCAAACAACCGACGACTCCGTCCCTCCGACTGATCCGCCGACATCAATGTCGAGTGCTTTCCATGATCAATGCTCTCCACCACTCATCTAGGAACCCTCGCCGATTGACCGTGTGTGTCGGGCGCCTCCCGAGACAGCCACGGACAATTAGGCTAGCGCCGTGCGGATCCCTGGCGACCGCTCCTCGCTCATTCCTACGCTTTTGGGACTGGTTAACATGTGCACCTCTCCCGCACAAATTGCTCTCATTCACTAGACTTTGTTGACCATGGGACATCTTGTCCATGAGACATTTTGTCCACGCTTGGTATCATGCCCGTCGACCCATACGGTCATCGACAATCCGTCTGCTAAATGACCGAGTCGGGTAGAGGATCTTGAGTGGAGAACTCGATGCTCCAACTCAGAATCGACTCAAATCAATGCTCGCCTTCTCGCCGAACGAGCGAGGGGGTCGGTCTGCTGATGGCTCATATAAGTCCAGGTGGACGACATGCCCCAACCCAACAACAGGCTCCTCGCCAACCCATCCTCTCCACCCCTCGAGCAAGATTGATGTCTACACTCACCTCCTCCCACTTCACCGAGGTCGTTTACGATCCACTCTCGCTCTTCTCCATGCTACCCTCCAGTTTGCTCCCAACTTCCTCTTGGTCTACGTCCTTTGGTGGGTGATAAAACCTTCATTACTTGACTGCTCGCGGCTGAGCACACGGCACCCCTAGCGAGGTCCTCGATCCTCAACTTCCTGCGGGACGCCATCAAGGTTGGGCACCTTGAGATCACCGACTCGCAGGGTGTCCACAGCTTCGGAACGTATAAGGAGGGTCGGAATGCCGTCCGAATAACGGTTAACAACGATCTCTTCTACGTGCGGGTGCTCGCCTCTGCAGACCTCGGCCTCAGCGAATCCTACATGATGTGCGATATCGACGTCAACGACTTGAAGGGTATGATGAACGTGAGTCCCCGCTCACGTGTCTCTATTCGAGCGCGGACTCACCCATCCATAGCTTTGGCTCGACAACTGCGATGAGATGGTTGGCCTTGATTCTACGTTGAGCAGACTCAGTGCTTTGGTATCGGGCCTGTGCAACGCTTTCCTCGGCCAGTCGCTATGTCGGGCCAGACTCAACGTCATGGACGCCTACGACCAATCGAACGACCTCTTCGAGGGTTTTCTCAGCAAGGAGATGATGTACTCCTGTGCCCTCTGGTCTGACGAGGAAGGAGGTTTGAGGGGGGATCTCCTCCCCACCGCTCGGCCGCTCGATCTCGAGGCGGCTCAAATGAGGAAAATTCATCACGTTTTGAAAATGGCTCGGGTGAAGCCTGGCATGAAAGTGCTCGAGTTCGGCTCAGGATGGGGAGGGATGGCTATCGAGGTGGGCTCAACGTCTTGTTCACGATGATGAAACGTGTACTGATGGGCCTTCAGGCCGCCCGTTCGTTCGGTGCAGAGGTCGATACCCTGACGCTGTCTATTGAACAGAAAACCCTGGCGGAGGAGAGGGTTAGGGCGGCTGGACTCCAGGATAGGATCCGCGTGCACCTGATGGACTACCGAGATATGCCTGTCGAATGGGCTGGTCGTTTTGATGCCTTTGTGAGCGTGGAGATGCTAGAGGTCAGTATCTCGATTGCTTTCCATTTTCTCATCGAGCTGATTCGTTCGCTCTCTCACCCTCAGCATGTGGGGACTCAACACTACGAGACCTACTTCAAGCTCGTCGACTGGGCACTGAAGGACAAGAACGCCACCGCCGTAGTCACCGCCACGACGTTCCCAGAAGCCCGTTACAGGACTTACCAATCAGAAGACTTCATGCGCCGCTATATGTGGCCCAACTCCGCGCTCCCATGTTCCATGGCTTTAATGAACACCGCGACCAAAGCGTCTAAGAACCGATTCTCGGTCCAGTTCGTCGAGAACCACGGAGCTCATTACCCGCGGACGCTGAGGGAATGGGGGCGCAGGTTAGAGTCCAACGTGACGATGGACACGATGGCGAGACGGTACCCGGGGCTTAGGGATCCCGCCGCGTTCGAGTCGTTCAAGCGGAAATGGAGGTACCTCTTCGCGTATGCTGGAGCGGGATTCGCGAAGGGGTACATTTCGTGTCATATGCTCACGTTTTACAAGGTATGTGTTGTTTGGCGAGAACTCGCCTTGATTGTCGAGTGGTGGGTTTTGTGTGGGGTGCTGAATCTGGGTTTTGTATACAGAATGGGATGCCCGCCGCATGTGACTGATAGTAAACGGGGTGACCATTCTACGGTGGTCCATTCTTGGGTTTTTCTGCTGAGATTTACTCGTGTCTTTAGAATATCTTGAACTGCCCACCACCATATCATTATTCATCATCCCGCATACGGTTGAGAACCGACGATCGATCACATAGTATGTTTTCGTTTCGATAGCACTCCTCAGTCTTGTTCGTAATGCTGAGCCAGTTGTCTTTTCCCTCTGGCTATACTTTACACAGTTACTTATAATTTTTCGCGTACGATTTTGTATACCACACCGCGTTAATCCCATGGCCCAAGTTGGACTCCTGCTTTTGAAGTGGTCACCACGTCCCCCTCTCCCGATCCGAGTAAGAGACCCGCTGACTCATACACGAAATGCATCAAGGTGAACACCGCCGGTATGTAAGTATACTGTAGCCGCACGACCACTCCGGCAACGGCAATTGCCGAGGGTGATGACAAGCGCCCGGCAGACCTCAGGATGACCGATGACCTGCCGGAGTGTCCGGCAGCCTGGGGGATGACAAGCGCCGGACAACTGGCAGCCTTCCGAGTGACTGCCGCCAGGGGCCCTGCATCACGACTGGGCTGGCGGGAATGGTGTTAGTATCGAGTCGTGCAACAGGGTAGGACTCAAGTCCCAAAATGACATGTCGAGGCCGCCCAATCAGCTGGGGAAACAAGGAGCTAAACATATTCCCAATGGCCGTAAACTTGTCATGACCGCTCTGGTGGAATGGTTATGACCTCGGATTTTTTTAGGTTAGGTAATCGATCACCATGTGTTCGACTCTCACAGAAAACATCTTTTTATATTCCACAATTGAACCCCCGAATGATTCGTAACCTCTCCCCCACTTATTTCTCCTCATTTCTCACGGCTTTTTACTTTTATTGTGCAGGGGAGGAGAAAATTTTAGTGGAAAACGAGTTAGACGCCAAGAAAACATGTTTAGCGCCCATTCTCTGATGACTGATGACCTGCCGTTTGGGGGTGTCGGCAGCCTGGGTGATGACCGATGACAAGTTCGAGTACCGGCAGCGGCAGGTCCAGCGATGACTGCTGACTGCCGGAGTGGTCGTGCGGGTACAGTATGCTCTGCGGCGCCAAGTGGCTCATGGATACATTGGATCTCAATTCGGAGCAAACGGTCAAACTCCGAATAACGAAAGCCAAAGCAAATTGCAGCACGACAGAAACCCGAAAACCCCGGCGGTCGAAGGGAGAAGCCCACCCTTTATCGGCGCCCCGACAATGACGCGTGTTCTATTAGAGTAAATAATGAAGGGAAAAAGTTGGGTATCGGTAGGACCCCGCGCAAAGAGAGAGAGAGAGAGAGTACTTATTACATTCCACTTGTTCTTATGTTCCTCATTCCCAGGTAAGGTATCTCACGGAAGAAGCCATTAACACCGAAAGCACATTGGAAGAAAAAAAGACGGTAGAGGGTACTGTAGGGAAATTTGAACTATGGGGTGAACTCCCCCAAGCAAGGAGGTGATGCGAGGGATCTATAAAGAAATAGCGTGTGGATATAGGTGGGTGGAGGTGGACAGATCGATTAGGCCAGCAGACGTGTGGGATCGAGCTTGCTACTCCACGATTGAAGTTCCTTAGCACTCGGCGCAGCCAGAGCGTACGAGTTGGAGGCCGTGAAGAGGGTCAGGGTGTATTTTTTCTGTTCGCAGAGAAACGACACCTTAATCAGCACCCCAGAGCGAACAAACCGGTCGCAAATTATCCACTTACCCCAAGTAGCATTTCCATATCCGGGTTACTCTCGACATTGACCGCGTTCAGGTTGATCACACCCTTCTCCTCTAACTCGTTGGAGTGAGCGTACATGTGCAGATAAGGTCTGAAATGCAGGACAGTCCGTGTGGGTATAACGTTCCTCAAGACAACAACCGGGACGAAATTTACCTTCTCAATACAAACCACCGCCGCTCCCACGTATTGAGGTTCGCGTCTAACAATATCGAAAGGTGACCCTTCTTGGTGGGGCCGTCACTGATGCTTCCCCGTCAGCCCAAGATCAAAAAGCTCAAGCGGGGAACCCGTTACCTTCTTGGTATCGGTTTCGTACTAGAAACGAGCTTTAAAGAGTTGAGGGACTCGGTATCAAACACCTTCGAAGATGACGAGCTTGCGACTTCTTCCTCAGGTTCCTGTCGTAACACGATCTACGGACCAATCCGTCAGACCCGATTCAAGGGAAGCAGACGGGGATACGTACCTCGCCCCGATGTCCGAACTTCTTTTGCCACAAGTTGACAGACTTCCTCAGAAGCTTCTCTCCACCCCACTCTATGGAATTTGCCTGCGCCGGAGGTTTTGCGGGCATGGAAGCCAGAATAACACGGATAGCCTGAACGTCAGCGGCTCTCCGCTCCACCGTCACAAGTCGTGAATAATCTTCCACGACCGTGATACCTCTTGGTCTCCAACTCCCAAGCGCCTCTTCTCCGCGAACGTACTTCTCTGCGGTATCCAGTCTCCACAGGTCCTTCGCTGATCTTGTTAATGGCGGGGTGAGCCGCACGTGGAAGACAGTGCTCGTCTTGGAAAGGATCTTGGTGGAGCCGAGGAAAGTCATAAGTTTGGAAGGAGGTCGTGCGTCTCGGGTTTGGATCGTGATGGCGACATCATTGCTGAACTGGACCGGCTCCGCACAGGTCTCTACCGCGACAGACCAAGTCAGCTGTAGCATGATCTTCTGGTTGGCACCTGTAACGCGGTTGAGCAGGATCGAGTCGTGAACACTCGAGTCCCACAAGGCCTCCGCCCTCAACTCTCCACTACCATCCGGCTTGAATTCCACCTCTTGCTGTTGTAAAAGCGGCAGGGTCACCAGGGGCTTCGACGTCGAGTCGTGTAACCGACCCTTTGAATCCAGTAACCTCACGTTCCCTATCCGTACCCTGTTAAATTCCGACCACGGGAGCTGTCGACCGGAATTACACGCGAGGTGTAAAGCAATCCTCCTCTGCAGTCCCTGGTGCAACGTATAGGTTCCAGGATCGGTCCCTCCTGAAGCAACGACCGGCACTGGGACGTATTCTCCATCTGGTCCCAATTCACACAACTGCACCCACGACACAACGTCATGTGTCTGCTCCATAAAGAACTCCGTCTCAGACCGTCTCATCGGTTGTCCCGAGGGTCGCGGCGACTGCGAACGAGGTGACGTCGTCCCATTGGTGTGCGCGCCATTTCCATTAGTGAAATGTGTCCGTTGCTCGCGCATCTCGTCCCATCGTTCCAGTCGTTCTAGGTAGGTAGGCGTGACGGAAGCGAAGAACTCTATGGGCGCATAACCTTCTCTGAGATGGGCCAGCGTCTTCACCGTTGCCCCAATCGCGAACGTTCTGCGAAACTTGAGGTCGGAAAGGGAAGCACTCTCTAAATCAACGACAGAAGAGGCGAACACCTCCTCGGCCGCGGCGCTCGGTCCGATGAACGAAGCCAACCTAGCTTGGAGGTGTACGGCAGAGAAATCGTGAGGGGAGAGGCCCTTGACCGAGTCGATCGTCAACACGAAGTTGATCTTGCTTCCGACGCTTAACGACTTGCTCCCGTTCGGGAATAAGGATGGTAGAGGTGAGGACGATCTCGTGGAGGTACCAGAACCGGGATGTCGTTTGGGAGGAGCGACGTTGAGGATCCGAAGGTCGATCCGACATGACCCTATCGCCTCCGCGGTATACCGACAAAATATGGGCACGATCGAGATAGACGACAATCGCCGAGAAACCGGGGCCAAAGAAACCAAAGCGTTGCCGATGAAGGAGTACAGGGGTGGGGGAGAGTTGTAGAACGGTTCTTCTGAAGAGAAGTGTTGTGAATACGATGGCCGGTCAATGAACACGGTGAGGTTGCGCATCCGCTGTAGCTGCTGCTGTAGTCGATCTAGTGACCAGAGGTAGATCGCGTTGTTGCGCTTATCGAGAACTTTGATCGCAACAGACGGTTGAGTAGCGGAAACCAATGTCGGGTCCGCCACATCGCCGAACTCGTCTAGCCCGGCGATCGTATCCACCGATGATGTAGGTTTGGCCAGAGACCCTCCAGCAGCGATAGTGAAGTTGTACGAAACATCCTTCCCCAATTCCTTGCTGAGCAGAGGTCAAGACGGGGATGAAACAATGAGCTGATCTCGCCTACCTGATCACATTGGCCTCCTTTATCACCACTGCGCTCGATAGCACCACCTCTGCCATGGAGAATGATTGATGAGCTCTCCACTTATCCAGAACTTTGCGGATAAGCTTTAGCTGCTTCGCAGAATAAATCGTCGGTTCGAACTCCATCTTATCCAGCTCCTCCCCCCGAGCCCTCGCGTCGATGATCCTCTTCATTTGGTTCTGAATGAGTTTGAGCTGGTGTTCCATCTGTTGTTTCTCCGCCTTCAAGTCATCCGCTTCGGAAAACTCCCCGATGGCTTGCAGTCTCGATTCGAACTCCATTCGCTGGCTCTCGAGTTGGTCACGAGGGTCCTTCGCCGAGCCTTCGACATCCGGAGTTCCGTTCGCATCTACGCTCGTGTCATCCGTGAAAGCATCAAACGCTCTGCCAGAGTCGCTCCAAACATCATCAATCCCTTGACTGAAACTGTCCATAGCCTGACTAAGGCTACTCTCCGGTCGAGGTTTCGCGATGTGGTCTCTCATCGTCTTCACCTTCGTTATCTTCTCGAACAACCTGTTAAGATCTTCATCCGGGAGGTTATCCAACGCAGGATCCAACCCTAGCCTGGCCAACGCGTGTTCTCGTTTTGCGAATGTCCAGTCGACGTCGTTTCCATCGAGGCCAACGGAGGATCCTGTGGGTGAATGGGGCCGTGTCGAGGCTTCCGTACCCCCGGACTCCAGATCGGCGGCAGACACACTGCGCTGAAGGGACGAAGACTTGTTGGCGGCTCGATTTCGTTGCCTGCGGACTTCTTCAGGATTGTTGAACCGGAAGACGTGGTGATCTCCAAGGATGATTCGGAAACCTGACCGGAGTCTATGACCTTGGCCAGGGGAGATTTGCTTCCCGTTGAGGATCTGCGGTTCATGTAAGATCTTACTCCTCCACAAAACAGAAGGAACACTCACAGTGACACTATTCGGCATAGCGTACAGCATCACCTTCCCATCCTTGTTGTCGAAATAACAGTGCTCCTCCAGAATGGTTTCGCCACTGAGACGGATGGCGACCGGCTTTTGGCTATCTACATGGCCAACCTGTCGAACCATATGGTCAGAATTCACACAAACTCTGGTGAAGAAAATTTTACCATCGATTCTCCCAGCTTGAGCTGGTATATCAAACACTCGCTCATAAGAGGATCTGCACAACATCTACTTCAGTTATTCGTATTCCTGGGGTGCTCGGACAACAATCACCTTCGTTCTGCGGTGATATAGTTTCAGATAATCGGTCGGATCGGGAAACAAACCCCTACACTCACCAAATTTACAAGATGTGGCATCTTCTTCGGGGTATGTACACCAACCGCTCCCTTATCTACAGTGATGCCCAGCTCTTCTAGGGCCTTCTCGCGTTCCTTTTGGATTTCCTGAGTCTTGGCCATCTTTTCCTCCCAAGTTTCGTTCAAACCCTGCATGAGCTTCTCGCTGGCTTCCATCTGCTCCTGCAGCTCCGCCTTGGTAACCGTCCTGATTGTGCCATCCTTCGCCTGGTAAGTGACCCTCTGCTTCTCTGCAGGGATGTTGACATCGAAGATATCTTCTCCAGCAGTCCCCGCCACGCGAGCTACGTTGGGCAGCCATCATCAGTCACCAGAGCCAGAACGAAGTCCACGGTGAGGTGCTTACCTCGCAACATCTCCAACTCCTCTTTGAGCTCTCGTACGAGTTTCGCATTGGGGTCTTCGTTGACGACGGCCTTGTTCTTGATCTTCTTTGCTTGGTCAGCGTATCGCAGGGTGCTCAAAGTTTCCTCGTAATCGGCAGGGGAGATAGCAGCTATCATAGCAGTCTTCGAGTTTCCTCCCAAACTGTCCTTTAACAGCCATGTTAGGACCTACGAAGAGGGCGGAAACTCAGTAAGATGAGATAATGAATTGGATAAGGGGAACGATACTAACAGAATCACGATATGGGATGAAATCTTCCCCCTTCTTCTTACCCTTCTTGTTCTCAGACGCAGATGCCAGGGCAGCGATGACCTTTCCTAAGGTCGTGAGCGACTTGTTGATGTTCGCACCCTCCTTCAGCCGTTGACCCGTAGCTCCCGTGGAGTTTGCTCGTTCCGAACCCGCCAAATCGACCAAACTGTGATGATAGCTTATCAGTCAAGAGCACGTGTGAGGGTTGCTTGGCCGGACCTGATACGTGAGACTTTCTCTGTGTCGAGGTTCGTGCCAGGATCATGTCTCTTTATGGTGAGGAGCAGTGTGAAGACAGCGTGCGAACGCGAGGAGCTGGGATGTTGAGGCAATCAATAATCGATGTTGAAAGCAACTTTCCAGACGTACGTCTCGTTCATGTTGGTTGCTGCAACAGTCCTGGCCTTGTTTCCCTCGTCCATCAGCGTCATCATCTCATCGTAGCTCCTGACCATTAATTTTGAAAGATCCTCCACGTACGGGCCCAAGCTCGGATGCTCACGGACCCTCAGGTTGCCTGTGTTCTTGGGATTCAGGAGATCTCGGACCTTCTCGTTGTAAATCTGCCCTCTCGCGATCAGCGCCAAGTTAAATGAGGGCTAGAATATCCAAATACCTCGATATACGAAACCTCGATGACGAAGCTGACGTTCAAATCCGTCGCATGACGTTCATCGCATTGCCGGAACAATTCCGCGCAGGTGAGGGGGATAATACCCTTGTCCGCACCATCTTGTGGTGGATCAAATTTGATGTTCGGTGCAGATCAGGAACAAGTTGACTTACATCCCATCATACTAGGATGTAATGCATTAGGGCACTGTATAGAGGTTCACCTTGGATGTGACTGACCTATATGATTTCCCGGAACCTTGTGGTGGTCTAGAATCAATAAACAGTCCAACCTGACAGTGGGAACGCGATGGACCATACCCGTCTGTCCGTCTGCACGGTTCCATCACACTTTTCAGCCAACGCACAGCTGAGGATAGGAAACACGGATTGCTCACAAGCCAGAATACACGCATTAAAACCCGAGAACCCATGCTCCAACAACTCGATGCCCAAATCATTATACAGCGTTTCTTGTGAACAATATCCAGGTTCGTCCCTCGGCCCAGCAGACCAGTAGCTCTTATCGAACGTGAAGGTATGAGTCTTGCGTTCACTTGCACGGCCAGAGGCGGCTTGAGCTTGCGTAGAACCTGGGTCTGGAGGGTCGAGGATCGTTTGGTTCCCCTGCATCCTGATGAGAGGTTTCGCACCGCGACCCAGCTCTGTGTAACGTCGGATCCGGAAGCGTCGTAAGGGTCGTCATGAGAGAGAAAAACTGGTTAAGTCGGGGTTTCCGAGTAAGAGCATGGGGTACGGACCTCGAGTGTTGAGCGGCCGACATCGCACCACGACCTTGATGTTACCTTCCCCACCAGACTCGGCCATGACTGGGATGTATCAAGAGGCCTTGTCAGCTCGTTGGGTCGCGTTCGGCGTTCAGCCTTGATTGTCTATGTAGGTGTGTATGTTGACAAGGAACGTGGATGGACGGGGGTAGGAAATGAAAAACGACGATGGCAGACACAATGCTAATTCGACTGAGTCGCGGGCGTGTCGTCGCTGTGACTTCTGCATCACGTGAATTGTACCTCTACTCAACAGGCTACGTAACAAACTCGGAGCCAGAGGTTAGGCGTAACTACAGTTCCCGTCCAACTCGCTGCCGGGGAGCGGCACCGCGCTCTGGGGAACCTGCCAATTTGTGATAGCAGCATTGCCGCCCACACCCGACGAGACCGGGTCGATGGCGTCACAACCAGGGTAGATGGGATGCTTGGCGTCTCGGGATCGTCGTCGATGTTATAGCAACATCATAGGAGATCGAAATCATCAAGCTTGGGGGAAGGAACAGATGCAGATCAGCGGTTTACCCGTACCCTGAATGCAGTGCACGCACCTCGTCATTGTATCTGGCAATTGTACGCTTGAGTTTGGAGGTGTCGACCCAAGTAACAAAGTCTTCCATGTGCCTTTTATGACGCCGGCATACATCAGCTCGAGAACAGACATCTGAATGAGGGACGAGATTTACCGTGTCACGAGAAATGCGGGATCTGTGATCGTATCTGGTCCCACCCTGACATGACCTTGTTCGACAAACTTTACAGCCTGATGGAACACGCGTTAGACAAAATTGGAGGTAGACGCGTGGAGAAAAGGCCACCCACCGCGCTGACCGTCTCGGCCATCTTGGCCATCACCATGATGACCGGGAGCCGTCGTCGACAGAAGGCGGCGACGGTGAGCTTGTTGTCGACGTCGCTGAGCTTTGCCTGCGAGTTGAGGACTCCCATGTCGTACAGCTTTGACAATAGCTGCCCCTCCATTTTCGCACGGAACGGGTCCTGGGTAGGGAGGAGGGAGACACGATGGGCGTAGGAGCGGAGTGAGCCGCACAATCTATTGTATCTGAGAAACAAAGGATTAGAGGCGGTCTATTGTCTGGGTGTTCCTCACTTGTTGTAGTCCTCCCTGTCCTGGATGTGGTATCGCCGCATGACTTTTGTCTCGCGCAGATTGGCATCTTGTTTCCACTGAAATTTGCCTGAGCAGTGAGACTGGCTGGAGAGGGGGGACGTACGTTGAGAAAATCGACTTTTTTGAGCAATTTTTGCTCGTGGTGCTTGAACTGCCTGACCATTGTGTGCAGAAGGCGTGACCTGTGGCGTCCCCGAATCTGAGGTCGAGCGTGTGAGTTGGAACCGTCTTCCAGCCAATCTCAGCTGGCCCACCCTTGCCCTCCTCCTCTTCGTCCCCGTCCTTCGCGCCCTCCCTCTCTCCCTCCGTCGCCTCTTCGCGTCGGCCAGTTTCAGTGCGTTTGTCGCAAATCCTCAAGCCGCCAACACGCGCGTTCGGACTCCCCCTCTCCCCGAAACAGACACCCGTCTGGCTCGACCCGCGATTCATATCGTCATCTCCTAGCCCGAGGTCGCATGCCATTCTAGCCCGTCCGTTCCCCCTCCAGAGCAGAATTTTATCGTCCAATCCCGCTCATTCTCCCGGCTTATGAACCACCAGACAGACATGCTCAGACAGTCGAATATTCCACATCTATCCAACAATGTGCTCAGCTCTTACCTCCCACAGGGTCAACAACCCCCTGGCCCTTCTTCTCAGCCCCACCACATGCCCATGTTGCAAAATGCCCCCAATCAGAACCCCGCTCTCGCGATGGGAAGCGCGCAACCTCCGAACCCCACCCCCGCTCAGATGTACCACCAACACCACCTCACGCAGCAACGACGGAACCCTGCCCACCCCGCCGGTCAGAACGGCCAAGGTCTTCCCGCGTCTTCTGTACAGGGTCCCCATATGAATGGAATCGGTCCCAACCAACTACAAGGCATGGGATACCCTAATTCCATGCTACCTGGTGGTACCCAAGGCGTTCGCAGGACCGTGTCGCAGCCGGGGTTGAATCAAACTTCCCTCAACCAGATGGTCGGCATGCATCCCGGCCAACCTGGAATGGGTGGTATGGGTGGTATGGGTATGAATCCGCAGGGTATTCCCCATCAGAATATGAGGATGCCGCCTCAGCAGATGTCCCGGATGTCCCAGCAGCAAAACCCCCAGATCCAAGGTCAGGATATGGGTCTGGGGATGAACCCTCGACAGCAGCACATGCAAGGTAACCAGGGTATGCAAGGGAACGCCCCTCGACCGCAGGCTTCTCAACAATCGCTGGCGGGAAACGTACCTCAACAGATGGGTTTCCAACCTCCTATGTCGATGCCTCAGCAAACTCCCCAAATATCGCCCCATTCCACCCCCCAGTCACAGACACCTGGCGGCCCCCTTCAGCAACCTATGAACACGGGCCAACAGAATCGCACTCCCGAGAATTCTATGTATGTCTACTCGAACCCCCAATTCCCCCAGGGCATGCACAACCCACGTTTGTCTGGCAGCGGCAGCCAGTTCGGATTTCCTCAAACGCCCGACTCCTCTAATCAGGACCTGGGCACAGGGGTCTCGAACCCAAACGTCCCTCCAAATCGAAACAGCTTCAGCCTGACGAACTTAACCCCCGCTCAACAATTTGATATTCAGCGGAGTGGAGATTTTAGTCACTTTATGTCTTCCTCGATATCCCATCAACCATCTCGCCCCCCATCTCAACCACCGAATATGTCCCACCAGACCCCGCAGCCGCAGCATCAAGGCGGTGAACACATTGGTGTCGGAGGCCCGATGCCTAATCTCCAACGCCCTCAGTCACAACCCCAGGCACATGGCGGTCCCACCCCTCGCCCCCCCTCACAACAAGCGGGGCCGTCTCGAACCCCACACCTCGGCCAACCACAACTCCCAACGATGCCGCCAAGCCGGATGCCTTCGGTGGGCGTTCCGAACCCCCAGAATCCTGGTGTTGGTGGCCAGCAGGGCCCTTCTCAGCCCCAGTCTATGAACGCAATGCCTCCTCAGCCGCAGCCTGGTGGTCAGAACTTGGCCAACCAGCCCAGTCCTCCTTTTATCGGCGCCCAAAGACCGAACAATGCGGCCATCCCCTCGTCGACCCCCGTTCCTGCAGGCAGCTTGCCCGAAAATTCCGCTTCACAGCCGGCAGGCGCTAACTACCAACAGAAAATGTACGTATTATGATGGCGCACCTCCACGATCTGACATCTGACGGACTTCCTGCGTGTCGTAGGATGGTGAATCTACAGGGGCAGGGTATTATTCGATTACTCCAGTTCAGTGGAGCACTGTCTAGTGACAACAGGAATGTGAGTGGCTCTGCGCGTGTGGTCCTGGGAGCACGCCTCACGAATAACCAGAAACTTGGCCTCATGTTTTGGGAAAACCTTGTGAAAGACTACTTCACGCCTAAGGCGATTCTGAAGTATACCTTATGGAAGGATAACCAACGGAACGAGGCAAAGCCCTTCGGTCCGTAACTCCGAACTTCCGTTCAATTCTCCTGTTCTCATGACCCCTGGCAGAGATCGGCACCCCGATATTACCCCGGTTTTTCCTGGTAACAAGTCAATCCGGCGTACACTCGATGAGCATTTCGCTTGACGGGGCGCGAGAGAAGATTCTCGGATCGAGCCACCTCGTTGTCGAGTGTGTCACAGCTGTATGGACGTACAGGTACTCAAACGGGTACACAATCCAGCTGTGTGGCCCTCTCACCGCACACCTTGTCCTCTCTCCATCGTCCATGGGCGTCGCACAGGGGTCGCCGCCGAGCTTCTCGATGAAGTTTGAGCACTTGCAGTTTGATGCTAATTTGCACAACAAGTTGATCCAGGTGGAAGCAATCGCCGGCCCGAGAATCGGGCGATCTCCGCTGATAGCAACATACACGCCCGGCATGAACGGCATGGGTTCCCAGCCAGATAGGACACAGGACAGAATCCATTACGAACGATCCTCCATCCCTGGCGAGCCCGTGAACGCGTTTGGGATACCTCAGGCGACTATGAGGTGTTTAGAGGTCTGTGCTCGTCCCTCGGCTGTCTTTGGTTGATGATTGTTCACGTTTTTCTACTCCCACATTCCAGCTCGCAGAGAGTGTCTCGCAGATGACCGACTTGATCCAGTTTGCGGGTGAGACCGGTTTTGGGCCACTTCGTGAGTGTTGAGGAGCCGACTCCGTCACTTCTATCGACTAATGGGTCACGCAGAGTCCCTGAAACACTTTGCTGACAAGATTAAGGATACACCAATGGTGACAACACCGCACGTCCGTATGGTGGCCAACAACAACCCTGTCGGTCCAGGATTCCAGAAAGATGGCCTGATGCCGACAAAGAGTATGACCACTAACCAAGCTGTCACCCTCATACAGCCGAACAACCAACAAGGCCCTCAACCCACGCCTATGAACGTGCCACCCTCTGGTGATTCTTCGCCTTCGAAGCAGAACAAGCCCGCGCCGACGATGCCGCCTCAACAACCGCCCCAGCAACCAACGCCAGGGACATCGGTCACGCCGGGGTCAACCCCTGCTGCAACGACGTCGGCTACGACCACCCCGTCCATGGCCGCTGCAACCCTCAAGAGAAAGGCTCAAAATGACACCTCTTCCCCAATCACAGATCATGCACGACCACCAAAACGGCAGAGTGGTAAGCAGAGAAGAACGGGTAGTAGATAACTCTTGGCTGATTACCTCTCTCCCTTTTTTCTCTCCCTCCGTGTGCTCTTCTGTCGTTCTTAATTGTATGTGTTGTCCGTGTGCGGTCCACATTCCACATATTCCATCTTCGAAATCTCGCTGTTCTCTTGTTATCGCTCTCGCAAAGTCAATGCCCCTTGATTTCTCCTCGTTCCCACCCTCCTTCTATCGTAGATTGTATTCTAGTAGCGGCCCCATTCTCGTTCTCCCGTTTTTGTCTTCTCCCACTTCCTCCCCATTCCACCCTGTTGATATTGCGTATTCTCCGCTGTCTCGTGTTGGTCATCTTCGGGTTACGTCCGCGCTGCTGTTTTCCTTCTATTTATCCCATTTGTACTGTATAATCACCGGATTACATCCGACCATATACATCTAACCAGCCTCCTTCAGTTTTCCTTTCCCTTTTCTTCTTGCAAACGCACGGTCGGAATACCTATAGACTCAGCGCCCAGATTCGTGAATGCGGGCTAAGAATGTTTTATAATTAAAGAGGCAACGTGTTTTTAGTGTTTTGAACGGTCGCAGGTCAACATACATGAACGCCTACGCATCCGTGAAGCTCGGCACATGCTGGCACATGATGATTAAATGGGTGGTTCAGTAACATGCTAGGTATGTAGGTGGCTAATATAATTTACAATGCATAGAGGGCGAAGGGCGAGAGCAGGAGTACCAGGAAGGCGCACTTGGGGTTTGGGAAGGGAATGAAAGGTGATAAACCCTCTGCGACGGAATGCGGAGAACCTCAATAGGCTTCGTGACTGAAGTCACATTGATCTCCGTATCTGCACCTATAATGGAAAGATAATCGGTTGAGAAACTGTGTCTCCAGAACTGAATTATATGCTGAAAATATGCTCACCTTCCTTGCGCAAAAAACGTGCACGGTTTTCGCTTTCTACCATCTTTGTACGCGTCACCTACTGATCCTCCACGACCGCGACCACGACCCCTGCCCCTGAAGCCGCCACGATCCCAACCACCGCGTTGAGGCGATTGGTGTTGTTGGTTCATATCGCCGCCCTCTTCTTGTTGATAACTCCCATAGTCTCCCCATTGCTGATTACCCATATTCCAGTCTTGCTGACCAACACCATTCCCCGCGCTTCCGTAGGGAGGCGCTTGCTGACCGTGACCTCCCGGCTGTTGCGGTTGTTGACCGTACATCCCATTTTGTGAGGCAAGCGTGGCCAAGAGTTGAGTAAGCTGCTCGGGTGTCATATTCCCCAGCCCGGCGGACATTGCAGATAATATGTTGGGGTCCATCGAAGGGGGGGTCTTGTTCGGATCTTCCTCCATCCCCGTTCCATCCAGCCCGCTGTACTGATCGCTATGGAACGCAGCCGCGGATGCTTCAGACGGAGGAGGTCCTGACCAAAATATTGAATCCACGTCCGGTCCGGTGATCATGTGCCGGACGGCTGAATCAACTTGATCGTCCGGGATGACGACTGGGTATTCTGCGGGACTGTCCGGTATCTGTGCCGCAGACATATACAAGGCGCCAAGCGCCGTCTTTTCGCGTTCTTCTTGGTCTAACCGCTCTTGACTTGCCTCGCCTCGCGACCTCAACTCTATGTCCTGGGGGATGTCAAGAACTAAAGGACTCCGGTATCAATTTGAGAGCGTGGCACGTGATTCGAGATCCTCTCACCTTGAGGCTCCGTCCAATCAATGAGCTCCTCGAATAATTGGGCATGCATGGCCGCACCCTCGTCTCGATCGAGATCACGAATGTTGTGAACCGTCGTTCCCTGTAACATAGCGGAAGCGCCAAGTAAATAAACGGATAATTCATACCGACTATCTAAGGATGAAGCAAAGAGAAAGATGCTGACGTCTACTGGGTCGTCATCGTACACCGCTCGTTCGATGAGTTTGATCTGTTCCAGACGACCATCCGGAGCCCAACTAACAGACTTCTTCTTCTTCCCCGTCTTCGTTAAACCCGTCAAGACGGTAACCGTTGTAGCCGGGGCTGGTGGCGTTGGTTGGGATGGGGTGGGGGTGACAGATGGAGACTCCTTGCGACCTTTCGCCATCGATTTCAGAGCCTCTTGGAAAGGATCCAGAGAAGATGGCTGAGCGATATTTGCTTCGGATTCTTTCTTCATAGGCATAGGAGCCTTCTTGAAACTTGGAAGCTTCGGCTTGGGCTTTGGGGTGGAGAAGAACGATGAATCAGACTTCGCATCCTTGACCGCACCAGCCTTTGTGACGACAATTGTGGTTTTGGTTGTCGTGGGTGTAACCGTTGTCTTCTTGGCCGGGGGACCAGGCTTCGGGGGAGGTTCTGATGATTTCCTCTTCTTCGCCTTCGAGTCTAGCGCAAATGATTACCAGACATCGCGTTAGTCACGTGGGTGAAACGGTAAGGCGGACTGACATGACCCACCCTCTGAAGTTTCAGTATCGCCACCCTTTTTCGAAGCGTCATCTTTCGAGTTGGTGGATGCCATCTGTCGCCATTTACGTTCCAGATTTGATGCCATGTCCTTGACCGCTGCGAGGCGATACAAACAGGGGGAAGGAATAGTTAGATTCAAGCTCATTTGTCTCTTTGCGAATGATATGGGGGAAAGTACAGGTACAACGAGCCGGGCTTAGGAGGGTCAACCACACAGCGGCGGGGTCGCAGTTGCGCAAACAGGACGATGCAGTCGAATGCTTACCAGATATCGATGCTTCCTTGGTCAGTTTCAATATTATCTTCCCCAACTTTGCTTTCCTGAGAGACTCAAGGGACCAGGGCAATCGGTCGATTATCTGGCGATTACGGCATTCAGGGACGTCCATCATTGAAATCATAAATGATCTTCTCACATGTAATAACGGCATAATCGTCTCAACCAGCTGGTCGTCCCCTTTGGCAGCAGCTTTAAGCCACTCTCGTGTTATATCCATCGCATCTTCATTCTCAACCCAAGCGCGAAAGTAATGATTGCCGGCATTGTCTCTGATTTTCGTCAGGATTTCCAGCCGCAAAGGACCCTCAATCTCCGTAATGTCCAAGGCTATAATCTTGTCAGCAAGATCACTCACGGCGCCAGCGCCAGTGAACTGGTGAGGCTGAAGTAGAGTCCTGATCGTGGAATTGAACTTTTCCTGGCGGACTTGTGGGGTGAGCTTGTTGGAAGTGGGGGTCGGGGCATTCGAGGGGGGCGTCACAGAGGCTGAAGGTGTGGATTGTTGATAAAAGGAAACGGGAGATATAGTCTCCACAGATGGTGATGGGGCATGAAGGTCGTAGGGGGCAAGTGTCTGCGGTGGGGATTGTGTATTTTGTTGGGGTGGGGAGAAGTTGTGCACAAACGCTGGATTAATCGCCATCGTTGGGTTATGATACGGCTGGTAGGGAGAACGAGACGATAATGAAAACGGTTGAGTAGTGGAACTCGCCGGCGGCGTCCCCATAGTCAGCGCGGGACTAGATAAGCATGTGTCAGACAGGGAGACGTGCGAATCGTTGGGGATGCTCAACTCGATGACCATCTGAGGAGGAGAGACCGTCTGTCCATTTGTATTCGTCGTGGCGCCATTCAGCGAGGAATACGAGGACAAGGGGACTGAGGGAGGCCACTGCGGAGAAGATCCGTATGGAGTCACGTTGAAAGGTCCGGGAAGGTAGAACGGGTATTGAGCGAAGTGACCGTATGGCTGCGATCCTGACGCAGGCGATGAAGTGGAGGTTCCGCTAGGTGTGCTATGGGGGTTAATCCCTACGGGAAAATCGCGCCAGTTACGCTCCATCCAAATGGTTTCCAGCATGGAAACACGTACCCCCGTTGATGTCCACACCCAGCCCAAAATCGTTGAGATCCAGCGTGGGCTGTGCGCCGGAAGAGGGATTGGCACCGTTGGTGGTTGACGCCGTCGTCGACGTAGGGTCTTTCCAGCTTGGCTCTGCGGGACCAGATGGGTGGTGCAGGCTATCTTGCGGTCCAGCGGGTTGAATCCACGCCCCGTATATAGAGTCCATTTAGCCGCGTGTGGCTTTCGCAACGGGCTTTTCAAAGGGAGGGTTATAAGACTTTTAGCAAACGCGGTATCGTTCTGTCGTCGTTCAGAATGCCGACAGGCGAGAATCCGTCGCCCGTTTGTTTAACACTAAGGTTTCAAATCGCTGCTGTCAGTCGTACGGGTAGGGGGCTCAAAGGAAAATCGGCGACGGAGAGGGGGTGAGGTTCGGAGCCCGGAATTTCAATCGGAGTGCGAACTTCGGAAGCTGAGTTTTAAAAACTGAAGCCATATAGAAAGAGAGGTCTAGGACGTCGTTTGTATTCTTTTCTTACCCCCTTACGATTCGTGCTCGAGCCGTTTGTAGTCTCGATAACAATCCTCAAGATATGTCAAATCTCCCTGATGGTCTCGCTCAATTCGAGTTTGCAAAGCTGCAGGTACTTCGACTCGCCGTTATTCATTCAGTGTCGCGTTTTGCTCACAAGAAAAACGACTGCTCGTTACAGCTCCTCAACCACCTCAATTCTCTCTCAGATGCTATGCGAAAATGTGCAGAAATCAGCGACCAGTATGCTCATGTGCTTCACGGCCTTGGACCCGCTACGCTCCAGGTCATCCAGCCTATGCCTCCAATGGGGTCGCCCTTCGCGACTGGCCCACCGATGGGGGTGAACCCTCAGCTCAACATGAAGCAGATGATGCCCCCTCCCCAGCTCCCGGTCGTTCCCGCCCAGCCCAACGGGCTCGGTAAACGCAAGGGTGACCACACCCAGGAAGGGGAGGGTGCGAAACGGAAGAGGGTCAAGAAGCCTCGCGATCCAGACGCGCCTAAACGTCCTCCTTCCTCTTATCTCTTGTTCCAGAACGAAGTACGCCAGGCGATGAAAAAGGCAAACCCGGCCATGGCAAACCACGAGATCTTGACCAACATCTCGCAGCGTTGGGCGGCAATGATTCCTGAAGAGAAAGAGGTCTGTCTCCGACGCGTCGAACCGTGTAATCGCGTTTCCTGACCATCAATTTTCTCACCAGACGTACAACCGGCGCCAGGGGGAAGCAAAAGAGGTGTATAAGCAGGAGAAAAAAGTGTATGACGCGATGAAGGCGGGAGTGGAGGCTCCTGTTCAAGTCACCGAACCTGCCCCGAGCGCCGGCGATAAGCGAGCCACGGTCAGTTAACCTGGCTGGCAATGGATTTCGAGATCTGAAGACGTTAATAGAAAAAGAAGGCCAACGTACCCGCGACTCCCAGCTCCGAAAATTCAGCCGCCTCTTCAGAGTCTTCCGAGGACAGTTCGGACGACGACGATGAGGAAGAAAAGCCTCCGGTTGTTGTGCCGCCCAAGGATAAGAAGAACAAGAAAACCTCCTCGACTCCTCAGACCCAGAACCCTCCTGCCAAACAGAAGGCCCCTGCTCAGACGGAGAAGAAGGAGAGGAAGCGCAAGTGAAGGAGTGATGCTGCGTTCGGCCTATAGATACCCCGACGATGTTTTCTTGTCTTGTGAATCACACTTTCTTGCGCTCGCAGAGATTGAGATGCTCCGGGTGGCTATGTAGAGGCTGTCCTCGCGCAGCACGCACTTGTGTATGGACCAATGGGCTGGAGGGATAGTGTGATGTACATCGAATGGGTACAGGATTCACCCACCGGATTGGGCGATGGCAGGTCAGGTGTGCCGCAGTTATAAAAAAGGTCTGCTGCCCAGTTCGTGACACATCGGTTCCTCTTGTTTGCTATCATGTCTTCGCCCCCACCGTACGGTAGTCCCAACGAGACTCCAACAAACCCAGGTATTTTGTCGACCGATATCGTACAGGGAACGTGCTTATCGCTCCCGGTAGATTCTCGTCCCTTGCCGCCTGGTTGGATGCAACAGTATGACGCAAAGTAACCTTATCTCCCTCGTCTCCCGACCTGAGATTGACATCCCTTTCTTCCACAGCTACAGGACTTGGTATATCCATCTACGATCCCTCACTTGGATAAGATCCTGAACGCGAGCGATTTATAGGTTCTATGTGAACACGAACACTCAACCACCATCGTCAAGTTGGACCCACCCCGCTGGCCTGCTCCCGCCACCTCCCGCTCCCCCGCCGACTCAATACCAGTCTCCCCCGGGCCCCCCCGAGAGGAGTCAGCATTGGGGACCAGAGAGTCAATATGGTGTACCGCAGAACCAATATGGCCCATCGCAAGGACAGTGGGGCATCCCACAGCAGCAGTCGTGGGGTGGGGGTTTCCCTCCTTCAGGCCCCGGGTATGGGCAACCACAGGGCGGGTTGAACCCCCTGTCCCCTAGCGACGGGGGTGAGAAGTCGGGGAAGAAATGTAAGCCCGTCCGATAGATCACCCTGGGATGATAACCAACCTTAATCGCAGCTGGTGGTGGCCTTTTGGGTTTCTTGAAGCCTAGCGGTGGGTCCAGCCATGGCTCTGGTTTTGGGGGATTCGGATCTAGTTCAGGACACGGTGGGGGTCACGGACAACCTTTTGGCGGATTCGGCCAGCAACACGGCTACGCTAAGCCCCACAAGAAGCACGGAGGAGGAGGCATGGGAGGTGCGGGTATGCTTGCCGCTGGTAATTATTCGGTTTTTGCTCCGTATTCAAATCAGATCCTCACGCGGTTTCCCCATCGCCAGGTGCTGGTGCTGGTTTGTTGGGAGGTCTGCTCGTCGCCGACGCCGTCGATGACTTCGGTGACGACTTCGGTGGCGGAGACTTCGGTGACTTTTGAAATGGCTATGATGCTGGTCATGCCGGCTTCGCAGACGACTTTGACATACGATCTCTTGGGCATCTATATGTAATTTCTACTATGCGCGCCGATTTTGTCTTGTACAAGTATCTACATTCCCTGTGACACCGTCACGAATGCATCCTCTGTTTGTCACAAGCTTACTCCCACGACGCGAACGCAACGGTGTCTGAACAGACCTGACTGAAATGAGCGGGTACCGAGGACGCGGTCGAAGATACAGAGGTGCGAAACATAGAGGAACCTGCTGCGAGTTAGTCGGTTAACTCCGTTACCAGACGACTACAGGGAACCAGTGCAAGAAACTCCCGAGCAGAGGCTGCGAAGCACAATTCTCAAGTTAGGCGAAGTGGTACGCTGGATAGAAAAAGCTAGGGCGCCGCCGCCGTTCTCACATGCGAGTTGTCCTGCTAGGACCCTGTGCAAGAACTCCACCGAGTAGCAAAATTTATATACGAAAACCCGGTTGGCATTCCCTTCGTGGCTGAATGCATCAGGATCGGGTGTGTCACTACTTCTCATCTCGTAGACGCGTCGTTTCCTGTAAAGGGGGTTGGCTAACCTCAAGCACGTCTCCCGTTTGTTATAGAGTCACGGAACAACCCCACAAGATCCCGTACTACGCTGCACTTCTCAAGATCCTGCACGAACCGCCACCTCCGGAGATTGCGCCAGGTTTTCCTGAGGGTGTCTCGCTTGGACGCTCCCTTTTGGAGGATTTCTGGAAGGGGTTCCAGGGTTATCTGGATCAGCTGGCTTGGAGAGAGATTCGATTATGCGTGAGTTCGTCCCTGTCTGTTCTTACATTCTTCCTGATCTTCCGAGACATATAGATCCAATTCTTCGCACACCTGACGACAGCAAACATTATCTCGGCCCAGTCCATGATTTCACTGCTCCTGTCGTTCACAACTGTATTGGACGAGTTTGGTGTTTCTCAGGGACGGGCTAAACGCGCTGCTTTGTGTACTGTCGAGGGACTCCTGATGGCACGTCCAACTCCTAACTGTACGATTGCACCTCATTTGACGCACGCTTCTTTAGGCCGGGCGGGCATTGAAGGAACATTCTGCGGCGAGTGTGCTTGATATCATCAATGCCGTTCAGGCATACGTCGACACCACAACCTCCCCTAAGTCACTTGCCCAGCCTATCGTGCGGTTCCATGCGTTGGCAGAGCCTATTGAAGGGTCTACTGAAGTAAGGATAGGTCCTCGTTTCATGCATGGCATCTAAGGCCCCCTCCGTAGATCCTGGATTGTGGTTTGACAGCTATGAAGACGCTCAATTCACAAGACTTCGCAAATCTTTCCGACGTATTTCCCCAACCATACCTAGATGGACCCGAGTCGGTTCTACCACCATTTGATCTCCCCTCCGTTCTTGTCCCTCCTGAAGTAGTAGAAATGGACACCCTCGGCGAGAGTTCGAGCGACGAGGTACAGGTTAAGAGGGAAGAGTGGCCAGAGTACCACCTAACCTTATTCGATAATGATGTGATTTCCTTCTTTCCATGAGTTTCCTTCTTAAAACTCACCCACGTCATTCCACCTATAGGTCGTTCCAGACCCAGTAACGCCTGCTGGCTATGCACTAAAATCCACTTTCCTCGATATCATTGACATCTACGATGTCAATCGCAAGGAATGTGCTCGGATCCTTCTCGAGTTCCCAAAGTGGACACCTCCTGGGACGTTCCGACCAAAACCTAACCCGCCCCCAGGCATCCAAGTCCCCGACCCTGTTCCTGGAAAGGATTGGCAGCTCGAAACTACTATTGTGGACAATATTCTCGGTTCCATGTACGCACTCCCAGACTCGCGACAGACAAGCATGTATTACATCGCTTTGATCACGGAACTGTGCAAGCTCTCACCCTCCACTGTTGGACCGGCGGTTGGAAAATCGATCAGGAAGCTGTACAATTTCCTTGGTGATGGGTTAGACGTAGAAGTTGGTCACAGGTTTGCAGAATGGTTCTCTGTGCATATGAGCAACTTTAACTTCCAGTGGGTGTGGAAAGAATGGTTCGCGTTTCCGTCTTCATACCCTTTTCGTGTCGTTTACAAGTGAACTCTCAGGATACCCGACCTCCAACTCTCGTCCCAAAATCCAAGACGTGGCTTTATGAGGAAAGCAGTCGAATACGAGATCAGGCTCGCATACTATGATCGGATTACCCGTACACTACCAGAGGAACTCCAAGACCCAGAGGCTCAAGTTGTGCTAGACCAAGCTCCAGGTCCAGATTACGAGTATGATGACCCAGGTTCGTGTCATTTTTCCCGAAGTCGAGGGGGTAGAATTGTTCACCCCATTACCGTCGGTAGTTAATCCCTACCATGATGCCGCTCAAACCGTTCTTGGCCTACTGCGTGGTCGTTCAAAAGTGGAAGATGTAATCAATGCCCTCGAATCTCTCAGGAACTCGTTAGCAGAGAGCATGCAGGGTACAGCAAACCTCGACAGCGTTCTACGGTCCATCGCTATTCAATCTCTCCTTCACACGGGCTCTCGGTCCTTCTCCCACTTCTTGAATGCTGTGGAACGTTACCTACCCCTGCTACGGAACCTCGCCGCTGGTGCAATCTCCTCCAGTGGAGGCGCTCCGAGCCTTGAAGCGAGGATGGACATCCTCACAGCGTCCGCTCGGTTCTGGAAACGAAACCGCCAAACGATCGGCATCGTGTTCGATAAGCTGATGCAATATCAAATCGTGGACCCTACAGATGTTGTTTCTTGGGTGTTTGGGAGTGGTCTTGGGAATGGCGAGGGTCCATTGAAGGTGGATTACCGGCAGTGGGATTTGTTGAAGGCTGCATTGGACAAAGCTAATGGACGGGTAATGATTGCTAAAAGGAAAGTTATCGCGTTAAGGAAAGAAGAGGATGAGAATCGGGCGAGGGAGAACGCTAATGGGGCAAACAGCGGAACGTCAATGGAGGTGGACGCAGACACGAAACCGGGTAGGTTGATCGTCGAGCTCCGTCGTAGAAAGTCTAATTGAAGCCTCGCCCCCACAGACGATCACGTAGAATCACCTGCTTTGGTGACAGCGGTCAAGGCTTTCAATTCCCTAACGAGAGAACAAAAATCTGTGCTCTCTCGCACGTTGGATGGGTTCACGGCCTGTCTCGTACCGCTCCCTAGTGAGCCGAACAAAAACGAGTTTGTGAGGGAGGTGATTCAGGAGAACGTGTGGCATAACCGGATCAACTGGGGAGGCGGAGAGTGGAATGCTTGGGAGACGTGGGGGTGGTATAGGCATTTCTGTGGAAGTGTATGTCTCTCTTTTTCTTATCATATAAGAGCGTTTCTCGATGTCTGACATTGCGTTTTTTTGTTTTAGTATTCTGCGTACTTGCGAACGTTCTCGACCACGTTGGGTACAGTGTCGCTGACGCGAATTGAAGGGTCGGCTGATCCTGCCGCTGTCTTAGTGAAGAAAATCTGGAACGCTGCCATCGGGGTTGAGGAGGCTTGAAGTTGGAGAGTAGTATCGTTATCTTGTTATTATAATTGGCATCGTGTCACCCCATTCGCGCATTCAGTCTCAAAACATCTGGTTGAAACAATCTTTCTCAAGGAAATTATGTCACAGAAAGTGCATGTGGGTCTGGGAAGCATGAAACAGCACGAAAGCCATAGATCTTGCAAGGGGTGTACATGTCTTCGATTCCCTACATCATGAAATGCGGTAGGGTTCTCACATGTTCGACTTTCTCCCCAACGGCTTCACGATCTTTCCTGGGGTTCAGAAGTCAGCAAACAGTTTTCTGGATGAAAAAGGGGTAACAGCTACCGTTTGAACTCCCTCCTTCCTCATCTGATGAATGGGTTAGCACAGGATACTGGTAACCATCAGGGCGTGCAACTTACAATCGTACTGAACGAGCCACCCCACGAATTCATCCCATGTCATCTTGTAACACCCAGCGGCGTGGGCAGCTTCCTTACAGTCGGCTCTCATACGATGCGCGGCGCAGCGGGCTCGCTGAGTTGCGGGGATTTCATACTGTTCACAGGTGTTGTGTACCCTGTCCAACCAACCCGTACAATCTGTCCTAGGGGGGTCATATGTTTCGACATCCCATGATTTGACGATGGCTAGGATAGCCCGAGGTGTGAGGAGGTATTCTTCGGGAGCGGTCGTGTGATACGGTGGTGGGTTCCCCTCCTCGTGGTCATCGGGGTTATCCCCGTCGGTGATGGACTTGGCGGCCCGTTGTAAGACCTCACTGCTGGTGGAAGTGAGCGGCGGTTGGACGTTGGTCGCAACTAGAACTCCAGCTCCGGTAGTAGCAGCCCCAGTGAGGAGCGTTCCGACGGATGGCACGACCGTGGTTACCGTGGTTGTGCCAGCGGATTGGAGTAACAAAACGAGGACACGTGTCGCGCTAGCATATGCGATGGACTGGTAGGTGACGGCAGTGGTCCCTGTACTGTATTTCAGCGTTTGGCCTCTTTAGTAGGAAGTAAAACCTGGATGACCTGCAGCGAAACCCGCGGAACCCAAGCCCACAGGCAAGGCGGGGGCGGCGACTGGGGCCAACACGATGCCGCCGACGACGATGATCCCAACCACTCCAACCACTCCAACCGCTGTGAGTTTGGGATGCTTCTTGTAAAACGGAAGCCCTATTGAGAAATTGTGTGAACGTAACCCAGGCCATAGCGGGGAAAGGGAATTTACTCATCCATTCCTCTCGGAAATCCTCTGTGGGATCCAGGTCAGCAGTAGTTTAGTGGCGACCAACCGGATCTTACGATCAAATGCGACCAGAAAGGCCTTGAATTGGTCCCAACGGATGGGTCCAAACCTCCCTCGAGCCTCGGCCAACACCTTTCGTAGCTCAATACTAAGCTCTTTCTTGATGAAACCTGTGGCACACTGCAGCCTCTGTACGTCCGGAATCCCGTACACGTTGCAGAGTGACTCGATAGAGAAGATCCACTCCTGAACATCGGTATGTGGAGGATGGTACTCTTTGGGGCGCCACTCTTTGAGGATCGCCTTGATTGCTGGGTCGGACAGTTGGTACATGTCGTGGGGGAAGGAAAAGAGGACAGGAGAGACGCATACCACCAGCACACGGGCCGATTCACAAAAGTGTGACTGGCGCCATTCAACAGGTCACACAGGTGGCAGATAATTGAAAGCCTTGGATTGAATATTGAATAATCGGGTTCATGTGAGAGGAAGATAAGGACGTTGCCTTGGCTGTGCGTATGAATTTTCAGACACAAATAAGCCATCAGCAACCGAGACGACCTCGATATGCCACAAATGGCGGACTTTGATCTCGGAAAACGTGGTAGGCGACCTTGCACCTCCGCGGGCAATGGTGTAGGGGACTCCGCCGTCAATCGACCATCTATTCCCTGCCTTTTCCACAATCAAACCAATGCCTCCCCTAAGTCTTCCCACGTTGCTTCCTCCACTTGATCCCTGTCCGAGATTTCAATCGTTGGGCTAGGTGTGTACGATGAGATTGCGCCCGGAACGGGACGGATGAAGGCGCCGGGTATTTAAATGAATCTGCCGTCCAGATGCAGCTCCTCGTGTTTAACACATGGGCGAGGAACCCCTCACCCGGTGGTGTTTCGACAGACAATGTGATGTGAGATGACGTGTTGTCATGAAGGTGTAACGCAGGCTTACGATGGGCTGCATCCAGAGAAGGTGGCACGTTGATCAGGCTGTCCTTGTTGACATGAAATGACAGTACAGAACCGAATTAACATGTGTGGGAAGAGGTGGAGCGCCTTGGTGGGTCCAGAATCCTTGGTCAACAGGTCCTTGGATCGGTGAATCGGAAACGACCACGAAAGCTGGGGGAAACAATCTGATCCATGAGTTCTTCGTTCCCGTTCCACAGGTTGTTAGCTATCGTCGGGTTGTCGAGGTTCGAAAAGAGGGAATCGAAGGCGAACACCTGTGTTTGACCAAACACTCCGGAATTCCAGGCAAATGATCATCGTGCGGGGGATCGTCGGGTGTGGTTGCGGTGGTCGTCGAGAGACATCGTCCGGTGCTCGGTTACTCGAAATGCATGATGCACTCCAACACTCAGCGCGAATCGATGATAGTGCCGGTGGAGGGGCATGAATCTCTGATAGACCCGCGACAGGTCCGCTGCGTGGACGGGTTTTGCACGCTGCTATGCATCGTGCCCGAGGATACTTGAAGTTGGAGAGTAGTAATATCGTTATTTCGATATTATCAGAGCCTGGACACGGATGAGTAAACAACGTTCTCACGGTAACTCATCTACATCAAAAAATACAGCTGAGTCCCAGAAGTCTGGGACAGCCCCAAGATTGAGTGTTCTACAAGATACATAATCGATTCTCAATGCAGTAGGGTTCTCACACTTTCGGCCCTTTTGCCAACAGCTCTGCGGTCCTCCCTGTGGTCCACAAGTCAGTAAACCATTTTCTATATGAAAAGGGAAAACGGTTACTGTTTGCACTTGTTCTGTTCGTGTCTGTTGAACGTGTCAGTACGAAGGTCAGAACCGTCGAAATCTCGGACACCTCACCATCATATCGGAGGAGCCACTTCGTGAACTGATCCCACATCATGTCATAGCACCCGGCAGCACGAGCTGCCTCTCGGCAGTCGGCCCTCATATGGTGCATAGCACACAGGGCTCGTTGCTTAAGGGGGACCTCATACCGGTCACAGTGTTTGCGTATCCTAGCCAACCAACTTGCGGCATCCATCCCAGGGGGGTTGTAAGCCGTGATACGCCACGATTTGACGATGGCCTTGATAGCATGTGGTGTGAGGAGATATTCCTGAGGGATGGTCTGGTCATATGGAGGCGGGCCGCCATCATCATCATCATCGTCGTTGTGGTCACCGGGGTGGTGGCCGCGGGCAATCGAATCGGACAGGAGCTCGCCGGTAGTGGCCGATTCGCCCTTCATGACTGCGATTCCAGCTCCGGTGGTAGCAGCGCCTGCGAACATCGTCCCGACTGATGGCAAAACCATAGTAGCACCAGCCGACTGAAGCAACGAGAAGAGGCCTCCCGTTGCACTGCCATATACAATGGACTGGATTGTTGCGGCAATGCTACCTAAGTTGGACCTCAGTATTGGATCTCTTTGGGTGGGAAGGGAATCGAGCTACCTGCGGCGACGCCTGCGGAGGTGAAACCAACAGCGGTGAGTGCACCAACAATAGCAACTGGAGCTAACAGGACGGCGCCGGTGATCCCTAGTCCAGCCCCTGTGAGTTTTGGGTGCTTTTTGTAGAATGGGAGTTCTGTTTGGGGAGTAGTAGACACATGTGAGCGGACCAAAGGTCAGCAAATAAGGGAGCACCCACTCTCCCATGTCTCCCGGAAATTTCCTGCAGATTTTCTGTCACCAATGATTCGATAGCAATCGAACCTCACTTACGATCGAACTCAACCATGAAATTAGTGAACTGAGCCCAGTGGATGGGACCGAATTTTTCTCGAGCATCTGCCAGAACCTTCTCTAACTCGGTGCGAAGCTCGCCCTCAATGAACTTCGCCGCACACTGCGGTCGCTGAGTGTCCGGGATTCCGTACGTGTCGCAAAGGGACTCCACGGCGTGAGTCCACTCCCGAACATCGGTATTCGGTGGGTCATACTCCTCTGGGTTCCACTCCTTGAGAATCGCCTCAAGTGCTGGGTCAGATAGCCGATACATGTTGTGGATGAGTAGTGAGAGGGTTGGGGAGACACAAACCACAAAAGTAGAAAAGTGTGGCGGGCGTTACTCAACACGTCACATGGGTAGGAAATGTAGTAATCAGGAAGGCTGGATTGAGTACTGACGGTTGTATGAAAGAGATATAAGGACTTTGCCTTGGTCATGTATACAAGTTTTAGGCTCAACCGAGCTACCGGTTAGCTTGAGCGATCCCCATCTCCCACAAGCAGTCACGGACCCCATTCTCGAGAGCGTAGTAGGCGACGATGTGGAAAACTCCCTGTTAGGCGGCCACCTATTTTCTACCTCCCCCACAGTTGAATGAATGCCTCGTCTAGGGCTACCCACGTTGCTTCCTTCGTCTGACTCCTGTCTGACGGCTCAATCGTCAGACGGCTGAGTGTGCGCGATGGGGTCGAATCCACAATGGAACAGATGGTGTTGGATGTTTTGATGAGTTCGTCACCCAGATGAAGTTTCTCAAGTCCCACGCGTGGGGCGGGAAACCCTTCATCCAGTGGTGGCTCGACTGAAAATGTGATGCAAGAGGCTACGCGTTGCGACAGAGATCGAATGAGAGCTTGTAACGGACTGTGTTCAGGAGGGTCCTTCGAATGGTTGGGGAGTATACGTCCAAAAAAGGTGGCAAGTTGCCCAGTTCGCCCTTGTTGACTCGAAATGACACAGTACGAAATCGAATTGACGTGCGTGCGAGGGGGTAGAGTGCCCTGGTGCGTCCAGAATCCCAGGATAACCGGCCGCTAGGGTCTGTGAGCTGGGGGAAAGAACCCAGTTCACTGTCTCCTTACCAAGCTTGGAGGGCTCTTCCCATTGGCATACGGCGATAGTTAGGCTGTCGGGGTCTGGGAGGGGGGAGGCGAGGTTCAAGAACATCTGCGCTTGGAAGAACAAACTTCGGAGCTCCTAGTGGGGAGGTGGTTATCACAGGAAAGCCTTGGCCCGGGGGTCACTGGTCCACACAAAGATGAACTTCCCCACATATTTGCAGAAGAGGGTGAGGCTGGCTTGGCCCAATCTCACGAGTTTAGGTCATTTTATCGGCAACATTTCAAACGGGTGGTGGTGACTGCATTCGAGCCATGCCTTTGAGGCAAGGGATTGCTTAACGGTGTTAAAGCCGTCACAAAGGAAGTCGATGATTAGTCCGCCAGCTCCTATGGCAGTCCGGGCATCTCTCCATAGGATTCGTGGGCTGGTGGGCTGAGTCGAAGTTGTGGGCAAACGCGCCAGGGTGCGACCGGGCAGAAATAGAAGGTTGTGTCCGCCCGGACGGGCGCTGGAAATGACCCGCTCGGCTAACTACACGTCACCTTACAAGTCGGATTATCCATCGCCGGTCGCTGTAGTGTCCAGGTCCTCTCCTTTCCTTTCTCTTTTCCAATGGCCGCCAACGTTCGCGTGCGGAGGCCGCCTTCGCCCCCGTCGCAGCAGATTTACACCCCTCCGCCTGCACAATCGCGATTTCCACACCCAAAACACGAACACCTCGATGCCGACGAACGACGGACACAGGCTTCGAAGCCGTATTTCGCAGGCAGGAGAATAAGCCCCGGCGGTTTGAACGTTACTTCTGCAGAGTGGAAGCTCTTGGTCGTCGTCGTCATTGTCGCGTGTATCGTCAGGCTCTACCGTATTTCACAGCCAAACAGTGTAGTGTGAGTTTCTAAACGTCTCGTTCCTCGTTAATAGCTTGTATAACTTGGTTCTCGTAGCTTCGATGAGGTTCATTTTGGCAAGTTTGCCTCAAAGTATATCAAAACCCAGTTCTTTGTGGACGTACATCCGCCGTTGGCAAAGCTCCTGATCACCCTTGTGGGATTCATCTTCGGATATGACGGAAACTTCGATTTCAAGGAGATCTCCAAGTGAGTTCGTGAACGTTCCCAACAATTACCTGTGCTTAAATGTAGCCTTATAATCGCAGGGTTTACCAAAACGTGCCGTATGTTGCAATGCGAATGCTTCCCGGAATAATGGGCGTTGCTACCGTTCCGCTCGCGTATCTCACAATGCGCGGTCTCGAATGCCGGGCAACCACCGCTCTCCTCGCTGCGGTTTTCGTCACCTTTGAGAATGGTCTTGTCACTCAATCGCGGCATATCCTACTCGACTCTCCTCTACTATTCTTCACCTCCCTTACCACATTCCTCTGGGTTTGCTTCTGTAATGAGGACAAGCGGCACCCATTCAGTGAGGGCTGGTGGACGTGGCTCGTGCTTACTGGTCTCTCCCTCGGTGCTGTCGTAAGCTGCAAGTGGGTTGGGTTGTTCACCATCGCTACGATCGGCTTCAGCACGATTTCCCAGTTGTGGACCCTCCTCGGCGACGTACGTGTCTCCCCCAAGCTTTGGATCCGTCACTTCATGGCCCGAGCTCTATGTCTCATCGTGGTTCCAATAATGTTCTACCTCTTCATCTTCGAGATCCACTTCCTCGTTTTGGCCAACTCGGGCGAGGGCGATGGGTTCATGAGCGCAGAGTTTCAGCACACACTCGGTGGGCGCAATATGCAGGATACTTATGCTGGTGGGCTGTTATCATTTATTCCATCAGATGTTCGAAGCTGACGGGGACTGTGACCAAAGACGTCGCTATCGGATCTGCGGTTAACTTCCGCCACGTAAATACACAGGGGGGCTATTTGCACTCACACGCTCACAATTATCCTGGAGGAAGCGGACGTACGTCTTCCCCCATCAATGTTACGGTTGTCGGCTCAGGTGGACAAATTTAGAACAACAGGTCACGCTGTACCCCCACCGCGATTCCAACAATGACTGGCGCATCATCTTAGCTAAGGATAGCGGTCACCCCGAGACCGAATGGGCGGATCAACCCCTTCAGTACGTTACTGGCGGAATGAAAGTCAGATTAAGGCATATTATCACGGACAAGAGCCTCCACTCGCATGACTATCGGCCACCGGTCTCGGATGTCGATTTTCAGAATGAAGTTTCTGGCTATGGGATGGCGGGTTTCATCGGAGATGCAAACGACGATTGGTTCGTCGAGATCGAGCGCGGGGATAAGAGCGACAAAGAATCATTCAACCGACTCCGCACGTTGCGAACCGTCTTCAGGCTGAGACATGCCATGACCGGTTGTTACCTCTTCTCTCATAAAGTCAAATTACCGGCCTGGGGTTTCGAACAACAGGAGGTAACGTGCAACAAGAACGCGATGAAGGCTAATTCCCTTTGGATGATCGAGACAGCGACGCATCCAAACCGTCAGTATTCATGCTTGCCATCGGTTCAGTTATCTCTAACCGCTCCGACAGTGCCTGCCGATGCTCCAAAGGTCAACTATAGGTGGCCCGGTTTCTTGGCCAAGTTCTGGGAACTCCAGAAGGTCATGTGGGTCACCAACGCCGGCCTTACTGAACATCATGTGTACGATTCTCGTCCCCACCAGTGGCCTCGGCTCCAACGCGGTATTGTGTGTCACATTTACAGCGATCTCGATTACTCTAGCTGAAGCGATACGCAGAGCTTCTGGGTCAAGGACCATAAACAGATTTATCTTATCGGTAACCCGTTCGTCTGGTGGTCGAGCACACTCGCCGCTGTTGCCTATATGTCCGTCCGTGGCCTTCTCACTCTTCGAGCAAAGCGCGGGTATAGGGATTTTGACAACTGTGAGTGAGGATATCATCCAACCGCAAGCCTTACCGACTCTGCAACAGCTAAGGTTGTAAAATACGACGGTCTCTGCGGATTCCTGTTCATGGGATGGTTCCTCCATTACGCCCCTTTCTTCTTGATGGCTCGCCAACTATTCCTGCATCACTACTTCCCAGCTCTATATTTCGCGATTCTCCTGTTCTGTTCGTTCTTCGACTTGATGACTGCGACGTTGCGACCCAAGATCAGGTTACAGATCGGTGCCGTCCTCATGATTATAGCGATCTGGAACTTCTGGTACCTCAGCCCACTCGCCTATGGAAACCAATGGACAAGTCATAAATGTAGAAGGGCACAATGGGTGAAGACTTGGGACTTCCCTTGGTGGGTACCACCATTCTTCCTACGGATGCTGTCCTGACCTCAATTTATTAATCCTCTAGCAATGAGTACCCCGCCGATGTGAGTTTCGTGCGGGTTGATGGATATCTTTAGGCCTAATCAAATTTTCTAGTATGCCGGCTATTCCACCAAAGGTCCCACTGCTACAAAGGCTGGAGTCGTTTCCATTGTTGGTGGAGACGGCAGAGCGCCCATAGTCGTTGACGATGCACCACCCGCGGGAGGGAACCCTCCGGAAATTAAGCCCTCCGTTGTCCTTGCCGGACATCCAGAGCCTGGTCGTGACGTCTTTGCCGCCGAACCAATCGACCCAGTGAAGAGCCAGGCAGTCCGGGACGATGAGGCGAAGCAACCTCCGGAAGACAAGATGGTTAGCACCGTTGCCGCCGCGGCTGCAAAGGTTGTCAACCTCGATGACCTCACCAAGGCCGACAAGCCTTCCGATAGCTCCAACACACCCGTCTCCCCGAACGACAACCCCACTTCCCCCGGAAACTCGAATAGTTCGGAGCAAAAGTCTGAAGACGATTCGACGAGTGATAGCAACAGTACCTCTCCTAAGGAAGAGCCTGCCCCTACAAAGGAACCAGAACCGGTTAAGGAACACGGTCCTGTTGTTGAAGAGATTGCTGAGGCGGACAGGGTTCGCGAGGAGCTGTTCAATGAGAATCCTAATCAGAGTGTGGAGGCTGCGTAGACAACATTTTGGAACTTTTATCTCGTTTTATTTCTATGTTTCGCATAGGTACTTTTTTCTCGCTGACGCTGTCACATATGTTATCCGAAAGCAATCTATATACATAAGGACGGGTGGGCATTTCTGATTGGCCGGTGCGCCCTCTCATCGTATCCGAGGTGTCGCGCACCTCCATTGGCCGGGACCGAGAGGGGCGAACTGAATGTGGTGGCTTGCCCTGTGTGGAGACGTTGCCTCCCTCCGATTGTTTGCAACCGTCGCTGGCGGTAGTGCGTGGTCACACGTGGTGCGATGTCAAGAGTTTGGGCTCTTGTATCTGGGGGGAAGGACGCACGAGTGATGGGAGCCTGGGGCGCCCTACCCTCCCAATCCTCGCGGGCTGTGATTACTTCTACACGATAAACCGATGCCAAAAACGAGAAGAAGAGAAAAGAAAAAAGGCCCTGGGTGACAGATTGGGTTTTACTTCAAGTTGGAGGGTCGCGGGCGCGCTGCATTGAAACCAACATTACCCGGTAAGTTCGGAACGATGGTGTCGGGCAGTACGAGAGTTTTTGCGTGTGGCGCGGGCGCTAGTACACGGCGTGCATGGGTGTAGACGAATCTCCAAAGACCTCCAATGAACGTTTCGGTCGCAAACAATGCGAATCTCGGCTACTGGCACCCTTCTCCGGGGTTTAGAGATATACCGTGATATGCCTGGTCTGACGGACAGCCGCCCAGTACCGTCAAAGGTAGATCCGCACTTCCACAAACGTGACGTAAATCCGATCAGATCCAGCCGAAGGGAATTTTCCCGACGCTGAAACGCCGGAAGCCTACCATGCCAGGAAAATCGAACCCGCGAGAAGCCCAAACTCGGGTGTTTCGACGCCGCCTCGAACGATTTCAAAACTCCGGCCACACCTCGATGAAGAAGGAGAATGTGTAATACGGGGATGCGGTACATCAAATAGAATCCGAGCGAAGCGGTGGGAGCGTTCGCACCGCCCAGAGGAAAACGACAAGAAACAAACGCAACTTACAGCCTACATATCGTGCGCGCAATGGTGGCCGCAGCTCTGATAGTTTTTAACCACCCCCAATAATTGGGAGACGGAAAGTGGACATGACATGGTATTCAACAACACTTATTAACCAATTGAACGGGGCACAAGACGCGGTTTGCGCGTCGGTCAAATGAACCAATCCGCAAGCCCCGGGGAAGATGGAACTGTGTTCGGAGGTCATCGGAATGACACTCGTCTTAAACTACTTGATCGTCCGGGCTGGGGTTCGTATTTAGCTGCAATCTCCTGGGAGTTGATGATGTTCTATACGGACCGAACAAATGGTGCACTGTCCGTGTGAACATGGATCTCAACCTCCTTGGTGCATCCAATGACCTCGATGTCCTTGGCGGTCCCACGGGACTTGATGTCCCCGGGATATCTGTGAGACTCGCCATTCACGATATATCCAGACTTAAAGTCGGTTTCCTATGCAAAGGGGTAGATGTGAATGGAGTAGGACACAAGTGGCCCGCGAACTCATCTACCTTCTGGTTATCCGTGGTCGAGCCTCCGGTGGGACCCAAAGATATACCATTGTTCCCACGCCCTTTCTTGTGGATCGCCTCGCGGACATTGAGCGTCGCAAGCAACGAGTTGCAATACACTGAAACAAAGTTAGCATAACCCCATCACCCGGCTCGTTCGTACGCACATCGGCCCAGCACGAAATAGGGGGCGACGTATATGAAAGCGTTGGGCCAGATATTGATCTACATCGGTCTAGATCAGAGGACGGTGAAGGAAATCTGGGCGAATCGGGACTCAACAGCAGCGAGAGAGGCTACAGCACAGAGACTGGTCAACGCTCCCGTCTGAATAGAGAATGAGATCTACGGGGGTGGGGGGTGAGCCATGAGTACTGAGTTGTCAGTCGGGGGAATTCATTACGAGCATAGTTATCATCCTATTCGAGCTTTACGGTAGCTGTCAGTCAATGCAGAAGTAAATCTGGAGAGTAGAGTACCGTCTGATAGTGGTTCGGGCTTTGTGTAAAAAGAAGCAAAACACGGCCGTGATGAGAACGTCGCCGATGGCTGTGAGGAGTGTCAATCGAGGAGCAGACGAGCTGTTCGGGGTGGCAGTACCTGCCAGTATGTTTATACTCATCGAAACCGCCTGGCCGGGGATTCGTAAGCTGAAAGGATTAAGAGCTACGGTGAAGAGCGTACCTTGATAGTATGGAGTTTCTCAAAGGTGAGAAGGTGTATCCTATGGCCTTGCGTGAGCCTAAGGTGAATGAAGGAATCAAATACCCTACCCTTTTATAAAGAATACTGTCGCCGATGGTAATGAGTTTATGGTACCATTCATCCCAGGAGGCAGACAACGTACTGAGGATGAAAACTATAATTTAAAGTAAAAAGATTAGTCATGGCTTTTCTCGTATTTGATGAGCCTGCGTACCAAACTCTCCGATGATAAATGCGGCCTTTAGACAGTAAGGGAAGGGCGATAACACAAAAGGCAAACAGATACTCACGAGAGTTACGGCAACTGGAATATTTCCACCGCTGACTAGAGTGTGTGTCACCATGCCGTCAGGATATGCAGATATACTCTACTGACATTTCCATATGCGAACCGCATAAAAACTACAGACATGTTAGATACGAGGGTGTGGAGCAGGGAAGCCTCGGCATACGTACGTTTGTACAAGAAGGGCGGTGATTCCCTTTGTATCTCATGTTCAGAACGAGTCGGGGTGCGTGGCGCTGGGAAGACTCACATTGAATAATACCTCGACCTGGGGGGGGGGGGGGGGGTACAGTGAACATTATGGAAGAATGCAAGCGAGCGAGGACTTACGACCATACTCCTGTGGTTTCAAATGCTGGTGAGTAAAAAGAGACGCGACAGGTGCGGCCGGAGCGTACCAGACGATCTCGTTTACCCTATGAGGGAAGAAAAAATTCGTGACAATGTGGGTGTAGACTGGAGCGGAATGTCTGAGACGGTTGATTACAAGGACGTAGGGAATCGTACCCGTGTGGGAGATGAGCCCCTGATGGATTGTGTCGGATAGTAGGGTAATGATGACCTATGCAAGGTAAGAATCAGGCAAGCGGACAGGAGTTTCAGCAGACATACTACGGCCTTAGTATAACGATCGTCCCTCTTGCTGTAGTACCGAAAGTAGTAGAAGACCTGGGAACATGAGACTGCGTGACCAGCGGGTAAGCAAAAGGAGGAGGCCAAATATTATTACGAGTTACCTCCGTAGAGACTGTATAAAAGGTAGATCAATACTAGATAAGGTCAACTGACGGATCAACTCACATCCCAGCAAGAAGGACGCCAATGAACAAGGCGCCATATCTGGGAATTGGGGATGGTTGAGACGAGGAAAGAAGGATCGGAGAATGAGAGAGACGCACGTGTTGTGTACGACGGGACGCTCCATCGTGCTGCCGGAGGGGAGGAGAAGAACGTGGAGAAAGAGAAGGGGCAAGAACGGTCCGGCAATGAACTTGATTTTCTCTCGCTTCCCTCTTATATCGGAGTCAACGTAGCTGAGAGTGAGAAGTTAGGCTCATCCGCCATTACCGCAAGACAAGCGCATAAATATGCGGACATCTCGGGTGATTCTCGAGGGAAACGCTCTGGTGGCTCGCTCCGGTGTTTACTGAACAGGAATTTCCAAAACTACCACCGATGGGAACGGTCGAGGCTTCCAGGCTCGGATATGGGGTGAGCTCGAAGCGAGGCATCTTACTGATGCGTCGCATCAAACCCAATTCGTTATCTTGTCATGGGCAGAGATGAGAGGATGCTGGTTCGTGACATCTCCTTCCGATTGCCTCGCGATCGCAGAAGGCCTGGCCCCACTGGGATCCACCTCCTCTCGGAATTCGACACCAAGCGAAGAGAGATGAGCACCATCCGTCCCAAAGATATATATGATCCGTATGGATCCCCGAAAGACGGCTCCTGTGCGACAGACGTCGGGCAAGGAAGACCGGAAAGGTTGTTGTCGCTCATCAGCACCACCACGACCATAGCGAAAGGAACTAATTTCCGGCAAATCCACCCCACTTCCCCTCTCGGCTGTCTCAGCTCAGCTGATTGACGACAAAGAAGCTCGAGAGACGGAGCCTAGTCTCACTCTGTGCATAGCCGCTGCACTGTAGAACCGAGTGGGAACTTATCAATTTAAGGAAACCACCCCCGACCTTCCAGGGTCGGAGGGAGAAGAGAAGAGGGTTTCGATCCACTTCACCAAGCACTCCCACGCTTTCTATCACGGTTGAAATCCCGAAGGAATTTCCTATCCGATCGTGTTCCTTTCCTTCGCCGATCCGGGCACGTCTCATGTTGAATATCCAAGGCAAGCTCGGCCCCGATATTGAGTGGGTACCTCCTCGAACGCAACCTCCGACGAGGGAGCAAGATGCAGGAGACGCTCCAGGCGCTCGCGGGTTACGTCGATTGTTGATGTCGATGCCCGACACCGAGTTTGACGGGTCGTCGGCGGATCATGTCAGGATCAGACCGAAGCCCATCCCGCCCGGTCGAGCCGGGGCTCCCAAAGCTTTGTATTGAGGACAGATTGCCCGGGGGCGTTCGGATGTGGATGCCGACTCACAGCGGGTCCGAGAGTAGCGTACTCGTAGACCCACGTACCCGTACTTAGTGGTATTATGGCGTCTGGACCAGGTGGCTGGCTTCGGTGAGTCCAAGAATGGGACAGCGGAGCCATGCGGTTCGACTCACGGGATAGTTTTGGCTTACGGTACCTCTGGGTGCTCCAAGTAATCGTGAAAGCGACTCGGGAATCCTTGGCTTAGGCAGTTCGCGCTCAGTAGTCTTTAAAGCTAAAATGGAGTCTTGAAGTAGCGCGTGTTTCTTGTATCACAGCCGCCAGGTGGTGGGTGTGGTTATGCCACCTGAAAGCTAGTCTATCGGGACGGATGAGCATTTCTGATTGGCCGATGCACCCTCTCATCGTATCCGAGACGTCGCGCTCCCCCATTGGCCGGGGCCGAGAGGGGCGAACCGAATGTGGCCGCTTGCCCCTGTGTGGTCATCGAAACCTGAGTCAAAAAAATCTCACCAACTAGGATCGAACTAGTGACCTCGAGATAAATTATTCAATTATAGTCTCACGCTCTACCAACTGAGCTATGGTGAGGATACCTTTCTCGGCTCAGATAGGTACATAACTTATCGGGATCGCGAATCAAGTTATATACCTAAGATATCTCAAATGTGTTTTTAATCGGCGTACCGAGCTCATTTTTCAGCTGCACCATCTTCAAGATTTTGTACGTCTCGCAACAAATGACGACCGGTATTGAATATTGTTTTGCCAAAACGAGGGCGGTCCCAGCTCGAGAGTGCACGACTCCGTTTGAAACGGTCGGAACCTCTGCAATAATGAAACCAACGGCGGGTAGGAGGAGACATGTACATGGGGTTCCAGCCGACGATAGTGCTGTCAGGAGTTTCTGGCCTGCAAGAGATTCAGCTCTGCAATGTTGACGGGAAGTACCAAACCGGACCTTCCAGCATTGGCCTTGAGTCGACAACACAAACAGAGAAGCTCTTCCCCTCTTCGTAAGCCAGTAGAAGCACCTTCTAATCCACAGGCGACCCAGTCTGTAATAAGCGACCTCTGCTAGTAAAGAAGGGTGTGAGTGAGTGTGGGAAATTTGCGGAGAGATAACAGGACCCGATATGGAAAGATCGCGACAGGTCTGTCAGCTCGCTTGGGATTTTTGTCGTTCACAATGTCGATGAATATCTTTGGTGCAGAGGTGCGTCGCCATCGTGTCCCGAATGGGTTTATTCTAATCCCAAATGATGCGTTTCACAGGCAACGGAAGAAAAGGCTGAAAATGCTCGTCTCTCTTCTTTCGTGGGTGCTCTCGCCCTTGGCGACCTCGTCAAGTCAACGCTCGGTCCCAAAGGAATGAATAAGATCCTGCAATCTGCTTCTACGGGTGACATCAACGTCACGAATGACGGAGCGACGATATTGAAAGCCATCCAATTGGATAATGCCGCTGCGAAGATTTTGGTCAACATTTCCAAAGTCCAGGATGACGAAGTCGGGGATGGAACCACGAGCGTTTGCGTTTTGGCTGCGGAGTTGTTGAGGGAGGCGGAGAAGTTGATTGCTCAGAGGATCCATCCTCAGACAATCATTGAGGGGTACAGGATCGCGAGCGCGGCGGCGTTGACGGCTTTGGAAAAAGCGGCTGTGGACAACTCGTACGTGGTTGGCTTTAAGGTCCCTTATGAGTTTCTGGTGCTAACTTGCTCTTTTTTTTGCGGCATTCGTTGAATTCAGAGCTGATCCAGTGAAATTCCGTCAAGATCTGGTAAACATCGCCAGAACCACCCTCTCGTCGAAGGTGTTGTCGCAGGATAAAGACTACTTTTCGAACCTCGCTGTCGATGCTGTGCTAAGGCTGAAGGTGTGTTGCTCGGCGTTTACCGTTTACCTGACATTTATACCTTTCCCTCTGCAGGGTTCAACGGACCTCGATCACATCCAAATCATCAAAAAAGTAGGAGGCAAGCTTACTGATTCCTACTTAGATGAAGGTGAGACAAACTCACTCCTCGTGGAAGTTGCTGTACTCATACATCGTGGCATACGTCTTAGGTTTCATACTGGACAAATCCATTGGGGTGAACTGCCCGAGGAGACTAGAAAATGCCAACATCCTCATTGCCAACACATGTGCGCCTTTTCCTTTGTTTCGTGTTTTTCCAAGACGCTAATTAGGTTTTGTAGCAATGGACACCGATAAAATCAAGATTTTTGGCGCGCGTGTCAAAGTCGACAGCACCGGGAAACTCGCAGAGCTGGAACGAGCAGAGCGAGTAAGCACACTCACGAGTATCCGGCTCTCCGTGTTGGCTGATGCGTTCACCGTCTAGGAAAAAATGAAGGCGAAAGTGGAAGCTATCGCCACCCATGGCATCAACGTGTTCGTAAACCGACAACTGATCTACAACTACCCCGAATCGTTACTAGCGGAGAAGGGTATCCTCACAATCGAGCATGCTGACTTTGAAGGAGTGGAACGACTCTCCCTTGTGACCGGCGGAGAGATTGCAAGTACCTTCGACCGTCCTGATCTCGTCAAACTGGGTCACTGTGATCTGATCGAAGAAATCATTATTGGCGAAGATAAAGTGAGTCACGCTCAGCTTTCAGTAATCGGGCGAGGACTGACCCTCAGTAAAGCTCATCAAGTTTTCTGGTGTGGCTGCTGGCGAAGCTTGTACAGTAGTGTTGCGGGGGTCAACGAACCAGATGGTGGACGAGGCCGAGCGATCGCTACATGACGCCCTATCGGTGTTGTCTCAGACGGTCAAGGAGACTCGTGTGACCTTGGGTGGGGGGTGTGCGGAGATGCTGATGAGCTGTGCGGTTGATAACGAGGCGAAGAGGGTGTTGGGCAAGAAGGCCATTGCCGTCGATGCCTTCTCGCACGCCCTCCGTCAGCTCCCTACAATTTTGGCGGATAACGCTGGTTACGATTCCTCTGATTTGGTGTCGCGGCTACGGGCAGCTCACTACGATGGGCAGTCTGACGCAGGTTTGGGTGAGTTACGCCGACTCGGTGATAAGGTGATCTTCTGACTTCTCTCTCGTAGACATGAACCAGGGTACTATTGGGTCAATGAGGAAGCTGGGTATTACCGAGAGCTACAAGCTGAAGCGACAGGTGGTGCTGAGTGCAAGTGAGGCAGCGGAGATGATTCTTCGGTAAGTCCTTTGTCTGATCGCCCGACCAAAAATCTGATGATTTTTCAGGGTCGATGACATCCTGCGTGCCACACCTCGGAGGCGAGAGGCAGTTTAGATGTTTATTATTTTTCTGTTGTCGTTGTTCCCTTGCATTACCGCAACATATACAATAAAGCATGGGGCGGGAAAGCAGCAGAGCCTGACCCCGGCGTAGCCTTTCAGATTCGAAGTGGTTCGGCGTAGTAAAGAACTCGGGATAGTGTTTACCTAGAGGCGCACGATAGCTTCCAAGAGGATATAAATTCAGGCAACTTGGCGGCAAGGGCTTGCATATTCCAGAGATGCGAGATGCAGGAGCATGCATTATCATGCACCGCAACGCCCAAGGGCGGCGACAGAGTCCATATCTCAGGGTGTTTCCTCAGAACTTCTGGAAAGTGTTTACGCGTGTGGCCCAGGAATCTCATCACCGATCATTGATTGAATATTGACTCCTTTGACTCTTACCGTCGTCTGCCGTTCTTCAAGTACTCATTTACTTCGCATGTCATCCGCCTGAGCCGCGGGAGATTCCTTTTACCCACCCGCCTGCCCTATTGCAACGTTCACGATATGGGTCTGCTTACGATTATCCGCAAGAATAGGCGGAAGGAGAGAGAGATGCGCCTCCTCTTTCTGTGAATCAACATCTACAAATTACCTATGCCACTCAGTCGCTGATATCTCACGCTCACGCAGTGGGCTCGATAATGCTGGAAAAACGACCATTCTGAAGCGGCTCAATGGAGAAGATATCATGACTGTTAGTCCCACTCTGGGGTTCAATATCAAAACCTTCATGCACGAAGGGTGGGTGATTGTGATTTCAAGGCATATCGTGAATTAACAACACTTTCAGTTATACTTTGAATATCTGTAAGCTGTCATTAATGCAGAACTCAGGGTGTTGTTTAACAAAGCACAGGGGATGTTGGTGGGCAGCGCACCCTTCGTCCTTACTGGCGAAATTACTTCGAACAAACCGACGCCCTCGTCTGGGTTGTTGACTCTGCAGACCGTCTTCGAACGGGAGATTGTAAAGAGGAACTACATGCCTTGCTCCAGGAAGACGTAAAGTCAATTTGTCCTCCAGCCATCACATTGTCTGACGATCTCCATCGACAGAGGCTCGCTGGAGCATCTTTGCTCGTATTTGCGAACAAGCAGGATATCAATGGATCGCTTACTAGTGCTGAGATTCGGACCGTAAGTTCAATCGGCCCAGCTTGTGTGATGAATACCGTTGATTGACCGCGCTTCAGGCTCTTGACCTGGACGGGATCAAGTCCCACCAGTGGTCCATCATCTCGTGCAGTGCCGTCACTGGATACAACATTGTTGAGGGTATCAATTGGGTCGTCGAGGATGTTGCGGGAAGGCTTTACTACGGAGCGGCGTCTGGCTCTGCGCGGCCTATCGTTGCCCAACCTTCACCTCTAGCTCAATAGGTCACTACTTGAGATTTTTCGCCTTTGTTCGTAGCACATCGCGTAGGTGTACTGGTAATTCATCGTCAATGTTTTGTGGTGAGTGTTCTGTAGAACCGACCCTCCCCTCGGTGATCTCTGGAGCGGCTCATTGGTCCCTGCCGAGACCAATTCTCACGCTCCGAACTTCCTGACCCGTTCGTGCAGACCGACCGCATTTGACCACACGGCCGATATTGCGCATGGTACGTCCATAGTCCGACTTCCAACGCTCTCGGTTTGCTGAGGTTTTTCGGTAGTGATGCACAACACATGCAATGCTACGGATGGTCAAGAGCGATCCGGTCCTTCCGACTCCCCACCTTTCGTGACACCTTTACACCGAAACCTACTCGGAATGCCTCGCGTTTCATGTCTCTGGCCCGACCGGTCGCGCAATCGCGTTCATTTGAGCCAGGTGCGCCAGCGAACGCGCCAGAGCAGACAGCTCGACGCATAGAGACAGAAACGTCGCCGAAACTCTCCCCAGCTGCACTCGCCCGCGCCGCGTCTCAAACAATTCGTATGTGCGCGAAGGAAAAGCAATTTGGCGACGCGCTGTACATTTTAAACTCGATGCGGTTTTCCATCTACCCTCCAAGTTCCAGTCCTCTTCCACCCCCGCCCAGCAAACGGGCCACGTCCGTTTGGGTCCCAAGACCGGAACGTTCGCAACTCCTCTCCTCCGTTCCATCCTCGATCAATGGCTATACCTTCATCGACTTCGGCCAGCCCGTGCCCACTCGTCTCGCCTCCCACTCCTTTCTTCACAGCCTGGTCAAGGCCGGACTCCCCACCAAAGCTGCTGCGCAAGCCAGCCTGATGATGGCCGATGGTATCCGCATTCACACCAAGACCATGGAATCTATCCTTGCATCGACCGTTGACAAATCCTCCTACCCTCCCATCCAATCGTTGACGGTTCCTCCTGGGAAGAGCTGCCAGAGGGCGCTCACCGAATATCCTATCACCGACATACACACTCGTATCGCGGTTCGTTTACTCGAAGAAGCTCGGCGCCGCAGGCAAGAGCGCACGCAACGGATGTACGATGTCGTCATCAATGCCTGTCTAATCCAGGGAGAGATCATCGTGGCGTCCCTGCTATTCATCATGCTTATCAAGGACTGGCAGCTTCGTCAAGCCCTGAAGAACCAACGTGCAAACAACCCTCCCCCCGAACCCTCTGAACCCCTCACCGCCTCTCCGCTGCATCCGACGAGGCAGCCTCACTGGTCGTTGCTCGAACGCATTGACCATGCACTGACCACACGGAAAGGTCCGCAAGATCCACAATTCCAGAACGCGATACAGGCATTAGCAAACCTGGCTTTCGCGGTTGATACAGGTCAATACCCGCAGCGGTTTATGGGGAGTCTAATCAAAGCGCTATATTCTGTTCCCAACACGCACGCGGTCGTCTATGTCGGTTCTCCGCCCAATGTCTACGTTGTCCACGCATACAAGTACATCCATCAGGTCTTGGCGAAGTTGGTCAGTGATGCAGGAGGGAAGCGGGACGATCAAAAGGATTTGGTAGCTGGACGCAGGTTCAATGTCCACGCTTTCAACGGCCTCTTACATTACTGCCTACGCCTTCGCCCATCGAAGGCTCGTGCTGCTGATCTTGTGGAGGTTATGAAGAAAAGATGGCCGAAAATGACTGCATCTTCTGTCAATCTCCTCTTTCGGAGCAGCACCTTGTTGCGAGACCACACTATTCGAGTGGACACCAGGTATTCCGCCCACACCGCCAACTCTGCTCCGATAGCACTCCTTTCTACCCGTCGCGCAAAACTTCCGATAACACGCTGGGCGCATATCGTACACGTCTTAAAACTGGAGCTCGCCACAGAATACCCATCCGAGCCTGTGATACATACCCCCTCCATGCCAGATGCCTACACCGTAACTAGCCTCATCGCTCATTTAGTTGCGACGAACCGCAGTCACATCATCGCCAAGAAACTTAATGAGATTATCCCCGAGTTAGGTCTTGTCGACGAGGACGGCTCGAGGATTTCTATCGAGGAACGTGGTCGCTCCGCGGTGTCATATGGGCCATATTTCTTCGCCACCGTTCTTAACGCCTTAGTCAAGGACGGTAGGACTGGTCACGCGGAACGGGTTTGGATGTTGGCCACCGAAGCGGAAAGGTCAAGTTGGACGGATGGGAATGAACCGTGGTTCCTACCAATTCACGCTTACACGTCCATGGTCCAGTTGTATTCGGAGGGGAGAGTCAGGAAAGTTGCTGCACCTCTGAGGGGAAACAGCAATTGCAACGCTATTAGACAGGGCGAACGAGGACATGACGCGGGGGTCGCGTCCGCTATGACTATGGGAAAACTGGTCTTCCGAGCAGTGCAAGCTCGTTGTCGGTTCTTGGAGACCATGGATGAGGGGGATCACACCCTCGACTGGGTCCCGCCTGCCTTGCGCAAGTTCGCCCCGGACGAACGCTACTTCAACGCTCTCCTTGATATGTATGGAAGGCGTACCTTGGGGTATGCGAGGCCGACGAAAAGTTGCAGAAGCTACTGGAGATGGGTGGAGAAGGTTGCGAGTGATCGATTCGTGAAGAGTGGGATTACCACGGTCCACTGGCACCCCATGCTAGCGGAGATAGTCACGGAGATGCACAAATACGGTTACAAGGTGCCGGAGGGTCTCAGGTTCCTACTCGTTGGTCGCGTCTCCAGTGTGGATATCGGAGATTCCGAGTCTTCGCAACCAACCCGTCCAAGCTCGGTCCCTCTTCCCCGGAAAAACCTTCACCGCATTCCGGTCTTCAAAACCCGTGGCCTACCTGTCCCCCGCGGGAAACCTCGTAGACGCACCCGGCGTGTGCTGTAATTAATGCCTACTAGATGCAGAATATAATATAGTATAATCCACCGCAAACACGAACATTATAATTGACTGAGTGGTTTGAGGTATAGAGCAGTCATGTTCTTCCGCTCTTCCCTGGAGCGATATTCCTTCCCCACGTCCGCGAGCGTCTCCAAGACACCCGCGACTCGGGCATCCATCATCTGTTTCGTAGGCACCGCCTGCCCCTTCTTACTGGCAAATATCAGGTCCACCTTTTTACCTCCCACCAGCTCTTGCCGGACTTTTCCCAATTTATGGGCCAAATCTCCTTCCGCGACGCCCCAGGTAACTTGAACCTCCTTGCGCACTTGGGCTCTCGCGACCGCATGAGCACGTTTCTTGGCCTCCTTGTACCTCTCCCTCGCCTGTTTCGTGTCCACGATCCTGACGATGGGATCTGGCGCGTCGGCTACGAGCTCTATATGGTGGGTTTTACGGTTGATCGAGTTGAGGAGGGTTTTGAGGGGAGTAAGGGGATGGAGGGAACCGGATTCGGGGTCGACGAGACGGACGACTTCGAAGGGGATCTTGTCATCAATTAGCCGGTTGTTCACGGTATATGAGGACATGGCGCGGCGAAGAGTTAGGCACTGGCACGCCAATAATGACCTCGGTGAGCTCGAAGTCGCCAGTGAGGATGGCAGAGTCTGCCATTGGCGTGTAAGACCATACGCCCTGTTAAGCATATTTTGAGAAAGCCAACTCATCGTGGACTAAATGCTGCACAAATAGTGTTAGAAACGAGTGTAAACTGAAATTCATGAGCTTTCTTCGTACCCGGAGCAACTGGGGGAACGGATGGTCGGGATCTTCCCTTGGCACGTGAAGTGTGACGCGTGATGGCGGAAGCGAAGTCGGACAAAATCATCGAGCGATCAATCAATCTTAAATCCAGTCGGATATCTGGCTGTGGCCCCACTCCCCATCAGACGAGTTGCGGACTCCACACACCCTACCACGCCAACGCAACGTGATACTCGCTAACCGGTGCCCGCTTGGATCAGTCTCTGATCGTCGTCATCAAGACTATGTCGGACCACGGCTTTGTCCCCCGGTATCCTGCGGACTACAGAGCCCACTTTCTGACATACGGCCCTTTGCACATGAAAGTGGTCGAGTGGCCGAGTGTCATGTTCGCTTCTGTACGCAAATCGCTGTGCAGTTCGAGGGTTTGGACACAAAGTCAGACTCAGCTGGACCGCGAGTCCTGCACGCAATCTGATGTTCTCCATCATCGCCAGAGGTTCACCTACACTGATGAATCACCCGTTTGTATGGGACGGGAGACCCGGTGACGGTCGCGGAACATCAGATGCTGTATCTGGGAGGATATAAAGCCCTGTATCCAACGCTAGTATTTCACCAGTGCAGGCACTCCTTCATCGCTATCCCAAGTCTTCCATCCTCAGGCCCGGTGCCTTCTTACAACCAGTCAACTTTATCATCCTTCTCGTCATGTTTCCAAAAACCGCCATCCTCTTCCTTGCCCTCGTCGCCGTCGCGAACGCCGCCTGTTTGTCCCACCCACTTTTGATCATTTCATCCTGCTTACGTCAGTTACAGATGCCGACCTGGAGGCCCGCGCGGGGGGTGATCTTCACCGTAGCAACGCGGTGCGCAAGCCCCAGGGATATGTGAAGGGGCCCGACGGAAAGTGGGGTCCCAAACAGACATAGGGCCGACAAGCGGCAGAGCCTGGGACTGAGGCCTGAGGCATCGGGTCTCGGGCATTTCCGCCCTTTTCGCTGCTCATAGTGCGGACGTTGAAGATCCGCCGTAGGATAAATCTAATACCATCTCCCAGTATTATTTAGTCATTCCATATTCTTGAATGTAGCCATGTCTTTTATGTCGATTCCAACTACCAAGTCACCCCATGAAAGAATCACAGTCACTAATCAAGCATTCGCCCAGTTTAGCTAGGACAAGGTCAGCGTCAGGGGAAACATCTGTAGAGGGTCACCGGTTCAAACCTCACGCTCTGGCCTCCTGGTCGACTTGGCGCCAGTTCCCCAGAAAAGGCGGGATATACAACAGGATACCACACCCCATCCTTCGTGGCTGCCCCACCCCCAATCGGATGAAACCAAATGTTGTTCGCCGAAGTTAAAACACGATATGCTATCGTCGGTCGAGTTGGAACTCACTTTCTAAGGGCTCCGGGAGTTGAGACCTGATAGCAATTCTCCCAGTAAGAACGACAGATGACAAAGCGGTAGATAATGATTCGATCGTTACAACATTCGTTACTACGTACATCAGTTCTATTTCATTACGGTCAAGAGTCCAAAGAGGTAGACAAGGAACGTTCGATTGTCAGCTGAAAAACATGCAGCCCCATCGTGAAGGCGATGAAGAGCGCAAACCGCTGTAGAGAACCTTGGCGTTCGTTAATGATGGGATCCATGCCACCTCTGCCTGTGAACCAGTCAAACCTCTTGCCAAGGTACTGAATTTCACCCCTCTCCAAAATCCCTACGGTCCTCCCAATCTCACTAACCATTCTGATGAGAGCACTCACGACGACCGCAACACGATACTTCGACCCAGTTACGGTACACTGTTGGAACTCCCAACGGTTGTAATCGGGGAAAGCCGCCTTGTAGGTCGAGTGAGATATGTTCGCCAACACCACGGCGATCACTCCGCAGAGCGAGAGAGAGAGACACGTTCCTCGGTGGGTAGAATCGAGGGGGGCGAGAAGACCAAAGAAGAATGCGAGAAGGCAGAGGAGGAGAGTCTCGCCACTGCTTGGGGCGAAATCCCCGTAACGAAACTGTGGGTACAGTTTGACCAGGCCCCCGTCTCCTCTTCCCCACCCATAGAACCTCCAGAAGGAAGGCTGTCCATTGTTCCACCAAGGGTGAGTGACAACAACCGCCGGAGCGGCGCGGAATCCTCCAACTCCATTACCATTCTTAACCATCCAATCCCTCTTCCTTCGACAGAAATCGATATCCTCTCCCCCACCGGTCTTGGGAAAGATCTGATTGAAGTCGATGCCATCCGCGTTGCGTCTAGCAATCAAATTCGCGGTCACTCCCCATGGAAGGTCTATGTCCTCGGGTCTCTTTCGCGCGGTGTCCCAAAAGTAGGTGACGTCGGCGAGGTGAATTGCAGTTGTGAATATGTTGCCAGCGACGGGAAATTTCGAAGTTCCGACGAACCCAGCAACGTCAGGGTGTTCTTGGATAACCTTCGCCGTTTGGACCAACAAGTCTTCGTCGGGGGTGATGTCATCGTCAAGGAAATGGATCCAATCGCCGGCTGATTCCTTCATACCACGGTTTCGTGAGGCCGGGGCACCAAGGTTGGTCTTGTTCACACGGATGCGAACAAATGGATCGGCGCCGTACTTCTGCTGCAGAAGACCTATCGAGGGAGAATTGGGATTGTCGATGATGATTATGAACATAACGGAGCAGGTCTTCGGAGGCCGCAGCTGTAGGATGGGGTCGAGGAACTTGAGATCGACACGATACGAAGGGATGACGACGTCCAATGTGAGTAGTTTCTCAACAGACGGCGCCTTCTGTGAGAGCCAACCTTCCACCTTTGCAATAGCTTTGTCCAGGGTGTCGAAAGTCCAGTCTGACGCGGACTTTTTGTCGTAACGCGCGCCGTCACCTCCACCTACCCCATTTCCGACCCGAGCCTCGATCATACTGGAGCACCCCCAACGTCGATAAAGCTGAAAGAGGAAAGGGTCTCCATCCTGGTTGAAGAAGATCTCAGGGATAACGAGGCCATCGAAGATCTCCATATGTGTCTTATGCACAACGGGGAAAGTTGGCATCCCCGGGAAAGTGATATCGGTGAAAGCCACGCAGCCAAAGCCGAAGGGCACCCCCTTTTCGTTTTCCAACCGCTTGAACTCCTCGTGAACCTTCCCCATCCATCCCTCGTCCTTCAAGGTGACGTCGTCTCCGAGAAGAGTGAAGTAGTCACAACCATCCTCGAAGGCCTGTTGAGCACGGTCGCGCCAATGAGCGCAGACACGGCCTTTTTCATGCCTCGAAACGAAGGGAGAGATGTCGAAGACTCCGGCGCCCCTCAAAGCCACCTCCGCTCTCTGTTCCGAGCCAAGGAGGAAGTGGTCGTCGTGATCGATGGAGAGATAAACTGTGAATCTGAAGGAGGTGACGCCCATCCCGTGTGTGTCCCGGTAGGTCGTCGCCACGAGAGAGCGGGCGAATTCAGCGAGGTTCTTCAGGCAGGTCTCTTGTGAGTGGGAGCCGCGAGAAGTTACCGGCAGGAGAATAGCGAAGCGAATAGAGTCGTTGGCAAGATCCACGACGTGGCTTGTCTGCAGTTCTTGCAGAGCGGCGAACTCGTGAGGGAGATGATCGGTCAAAGCTCGGAGTTCCTCGCCAATCCAATTGCCAGTGATTTTCATCCCCTGCTCCAAGGAATTCTTCGGCCTCCATCCAAGTTTTTCTTCGGCGAGCTTGTTATTGGAGTTGCGCGACGCCACTCCGATAGTGTTGACCTCAGAAAGGTTGCCTTTTGGGGAAGTAAAGTGGACTTCTACTGGGGGGATAGTGGCACATCGAAGGGCAATATTCGCAAGTTCTCGAATGGTAACTGACCGATCGGACCCGATATTGACCGGCTCTTGATAGTTGGATTTGAGAAGATTGATGACTCCATCCACAGCATCGTCTATGAAGAGAAAGCTCCTCCGTTGATTCCCACTTCCCCAAATCTCGAAGTCGGGACGCTGAACGCCGTGGTTGCGGTGGAGGTTAGTAGCGACAAACGCCTTTCGAAGCATGGCTGCGGGGGCTTTCTCGCGTCCGCCACTCCAAGCCCCGCGAGGACCGTAGACGTTGTGGAAGCGGGCAATCTGGATGAAAATATCATTCTTCAACGATCGGAGGAGCTGCTCGGTGTTGAGCTTCTCGGCCCCGTAGAGACCTTGGGGGTTCGGGGGATAGACGTGGGATTCTTGGAGGGAGACATCTTCGTGCTCGTTAGATTGCAGGTTCCCTGGATAGACGCACGCCGAGGAAGCGAAGAAGAACCGTTTGACACCAACCTCGGTGGAGGCGTTCAGGAGGTTCATTGTCATGAGGTGGTTTTCGAGGTAGATCCGCAACTCGTTCCCCTCGTGGATCATTCCCATCCCGCCCATGTTCGCCGCGAAATGAAGCACGGTCTTGACCCCTGCTACCGCCTGCCGACACACGTCGATATCGCAGAGGTTGCCCCGAATAAACTCCGAGCAGATCTCCTCTGGAGAATGGAACGTGGAAGGAGAAATGTCGACGATACGGACGTGATGCCCTCCGCTAACAAGGCGGGCTGCTACGTGGCTTCCCTATAAGCCCTGTGAGTTGGCAGGAGGTTTCGATGAGTTGTGACTGGCTTACGATGAAACCATGTCCACCAGTTACAAGAATCTTCCCGAGCGCGAGGTCCTCTAGAGCCATAGTGTCGAAAAGAGGTAGTTTTCGAGAGGCTGCTAGGAGCGACCTAAACCCTGGTGGTTTAAGTGCCCCCAGAAAGTGTGGCGGAAGAGACTATGGGAGCGGCGTCATGAATGACCTCTGTTCAGCGTGTTGTTGGAGCCTTTCCGAATCGAAAAGTGAACCAAGCCTCCTATCGGGAAGTGATTTCCAGGGATTGAACATGGCGCTGATTACAGTCCAAAACTTTGGGAATGAATCCGCTGGCCGCCTATTTGGATCAGATAAAGCGTTCTGGAACTTGATTCTGATGGGGAATCCGGGATTCAACTACCTTTGCCTGAGTACAAGCCGAATTCGAGCTCAATTTTCTGCCGATCGGTCCCAGCCTGACACTCATAGGAGTCACGGCATCTCTCCACCGAAAGTGTGGCGGGGATACAAAACCCCACCCACTTAGGAAAGTGTGGCGGTAACGATAAGAGAGGAAGTGACGACATGGCCGTTAGGCATTGAAATCTTTGGGGTAAGATGTCAAAGAGAACATCCCGCCTCTCCTGCCCCCTACGAGACTCCTTGTGTAGCAAGAGAGTATGGTGAGCAAAAGTAATGCTTTGAAAACGCGTTGACTTACCCCCGGGACAGGACTCGACGGTCACCCTGCCAAAAAATGAATCCAAGGGATACAGATTCACTGAGACCCAAGACTGGTTCTCAGGCAACATCTCCCCCTGGACGTCCTTTATGCCGCTCATCAGCACCCGCAACCCCCGGATCCTCGAGATAGGCTCCTGGGAAGGCCGTTCTGCAGTTTTCCTCCTCACCTCACCACTGTGCGCGCATGGTGGCTCCATCGTCTGCATCGACCACTTTGACCTCTTTGCCACGCCAGCCGGAAAAGAGCGTCACGACAAAATCTTCCATAACCTCGCCCTGACAAGTCGCCCATTCAGGGTGATCGAAAAGTTCAGTGTTCCCGGCCTGATGACCCTCCTTGAGGAAGCGGTTAAGGACGAAACCCCCGGCTTCGACTGGCTGTACATCGACGGATCCCATAGGGCGGACGATACATTCCTCGACGCCGAGCTCGCTTGGCGACTGGCGAACGAAGGCGCAATCTTCATCTTCGACGACTATCTCTGGGAAGTTCAACCTCACAATAGTCCACAGCACCCAAAACCGGGCGTTGACGCCTTCATGAAACTCCACGAAAACGAGTTCGAGATCATTTCTTCCGCCTACCAGATGGTCCTTCGGAAGAAAACCAAGATGCACATCGGTTTCCTCGTGGAGAGCTCAGACCCGGTTGACATAAAAGCAGATGCGTTCGGTTACAGTGTCAACATCACCCTCGTGGTCGACACCTCTTACGCTATGCCGGCGACCGTGACCATCCACAGCATCGTCAAACATTCGTCCAGAAAGCTGGCCTTCTACATCGTCGACTGCGGCCTTGGAGCTGACGACAAGGACAGGATAAGGTTGTCCATCGCGGAGAAGCCCAACGTCTCCCTCATGTTCATCTCGCTCAGCGACGATAGCCTAGGCGCTTCTATGGGTCCAGCTTGGGCGAAGATTGACTTGATTAACCTGCTTCCCATGGAACGGGCGTTATACATCGATGCCGACATACTGGCTAGAGGAGATATCGGGAGATTGTGGGATACTGACTTGGAAGGGAAGCTACTTGGAGCGTGCCCGGACGTCGGTTTCCCTCTTGGCCACGAGGGAATCGAGCGCGGCTCATATTTTAACTCCGGAGTGTTGTTGATGGACTTGACGAAAATCAGGGGCGAGGTGCAGCGGCTCAGGGATATCGCAAAATCACTGCCGTCCCCGAAGTTCGCGGACCAGGACGCGTTGAACATGCATTTCCGGGGAGCTTGGAAATCGTTGGGTTTGGAGTGGAACGCGCAGGGTTTGGGAACCTATGCCGAGCTTTGGACCGCAGATAGGGAAGCAGCCAAACTACACGAAATGGCCAACCCAATCCTCGTTCACTTCACTGGGCCTGTAAGGCCCTCCCTCCCAGCGGTCTTGAATCCCCACGTCCAGCCGTGCGTTTCTAAACCATGGGGGTACGGGAAGGCGCGAGGTCACCCATATGCGGAGGAGTGGTGGATCAATCTGAAGGAGACTCCCTGGGCAGAATGGGTCGAATCGGAGGAATATCGGGCTTGGTGTGATAGCGAGAAGGTGAAGGTAAAAGCACAAGCTGCAAAGGAATTCGACAGAGTGATCGAGGCTTAGGGGTTCTTGATCTTTGACATACACATTGTTTCTTTCGTACGACAAATGACGGTATCTGATGAAAACTTGTTTAATGTAATGTTTATCGGAATTAGTGGCCGGTACATCGTGCGCGAGGAAATACGTACGGGATGAGAGGGTCATATGTTGTCATCCTCAATGTCCTCATTTCCCTCCAGGTGCATCCCACGAAGAAAACTCAGCATTACCCAAGACATCCCACTCATTTCCATATCATACCACCAATTTAGAGCAATAACTGTCGGTCCAGACTGGCGAACATGATGCCACCACCCAGCCGGCAGGTACAAGGTATCTCCAGATTCTACCTCGATCTGGATCGGGTGAGTTCCAGAAGGTGGATACAGATCTGGCTCTGGTATCGATGACCACCGTACGACCTGACCGGAAGCTGAAATTTTGAGGTCCCCAGATGGTGAGGGTCGGGTGTAAGTCGCGTGTGGATACTCCCGTTCTGCAGAGGCGGCGTTCAAACGACAACGTGGAGCCAACGTGATCAAAATTACACACCTTCAAGCAGCCAACCTTCACTAGGGGGGAACAGCGTAAAAATCTTCTTCCCTCTCACTACGCAGTAGATGTTTTCGTACGGATCTGGAGCAAGCATTTAATAAGCGCGCATCATGTAATTTTCCTCTCCGCTTCACCACTGTGAATGCTAGTGACGCTCCGGCTATCACCAATCCACAGGTTGACAGCGTCAGGAGATAGACCTAGACCTGACTGTTAGTCCATGTGAAATGAGAAAAACAAGACAAGCTACCCAATGCCTCGCTGCACCAAGGGATTTCTTCAGGGATGTCTTGCTTCAACCTATCAAACTCCGAAACAGAGTCCTCTCCCTTGCAGGCCGAGCGACTTCGATACACGTTCCCATTCTGTGACTGTAGATAGTGGATGTCCGATTGTGGCGATGGTACTGAGAGATTGTGTCAGCAACGAGAGAGGGGGTGGTTGTAGAAACAGCATACTGAACCTGTTGATAGGCTGGCCAACAGCTCCAACATAGGCATCTGTTCAACCAATGGTTCCACGAAGTAGTCCATTCCGTCGTGAAGCGTAACGGCATCAGCACGTCTTATGTAGCGTTAGAGTCGATCTTGGAGATTTAGCATCGCGTTCTACCCGTTGGGAGTCACGGCCACGGATACGGGCCGTCCCCGCATACGCTCAATGAGATAGTCGTTTGTCCATAATCGAGCCAGATCTTCCGCAACCTGAACCCCTGTAGTCGACGAAGCAATAAAGTCAGATGGTCTCTCGGTCGTCCTTCTAACATTACGCACCTTTTATCAGAACCGGACGTGATATATGTACAAACCTCGAGAACTCCAAAGCCGTCGGAGGCGTCACTAACGTTTGGTAGTGGGTTCCGTTTTGTTCTATTGGTGTTAAATAGTGACCGCCGGTGAGGGAAACGACCATGGCCGACATACCGAAGTACTGCCCGGATATCCAACGCAGGGCCTTTTTGTCTCTCATGAACGCTGAAGATGGTGATGGAATGGGACCAATGCGTGATCGGCTCTCGGCTTTGGCTTTCCTCTCTTCCGAACCTCACACTCCCTTCGATCATGGCCAAGGACCCAACGGAAAAGAAAGAAAAGAAGGAGAAGAAAGAGAAGAAAGAGAAGAAGAAAAAAGAGGCCGTCCAGGAGGCTCCTGCCGAAGCTCCCACCACGGACGTTCCAGAGGATGTTGAAATGGAGGAGACTGAGGCCAAGGTATATTTTTCTCGTTCCATCTATGCTCTGTTTCGACCGATCGGACTCATGTACACCAACACGACAGGTGGCGAAAAAATCGAAGAAAGTGAAGAAGGAGGAGCAGGGTGAAATCGTCGTCCCGGTGGAGGAACTCTCCCCGATAGCACATCCTCTGGCCCAGAGGAAGCTCCTGAAAAAGCTTAACAAGACGGTGAAGAAAGGTGTGAGTTCCCTCATTTTCTTGCTAGCTGCTAATCGATATGAGTGCTTTAGCCTCCAAAGCCCGTCAGGTAAAACGCGGCGTGAAGGAGGTGGTGAAAGGTATCAGGAAGGGCGAGAAAGGGTGAATGCTTTGGCTCATTTAATTTTCCCTCTCGACCATTAACCGCTCGAATCTTAGCATCTTGATCCTTGCCGCGGATATCACGCCCATCGACATCATCTCGCACCTTCCCGTCATGTGCGAAGACGCGCAAATCCCATACATCTTTGTCCCTTCGAAGGAGGAGCTCGGCCACGCCAGTGCGACAAAACGCCCAACAAGCTGCGTCATGGTCTGCCCCAACCTCAAGAAGAAGCCAAAAGCCAAGGACGGAAAAGCATCGGACGCGACGAAAGATCTCCCGGACGACGAGTTCAAGGAGCTGTACGCGGAGTGTTTCAAGGAGGTCCAAAGTCTCGACCAAAAGATACTATTTTAGTGGTGTACGTTAGATTGCTTTCGTGTAATATTTGAAAACGGCGAGCGAACCGCGCGAACTGAGGTTCAGTCGCGGGCCACACCGCTTGCCAGCACTACTGACTAGTTTCGTTTCACTTGCGTCCTGTCGGCTGCTAGGGACGGAAGTATTTTGTTTATAAAAAAAACTACAAGACCCAGGACTTTCAGTGCCGGGAATATTGTTATGTAGTCCGCGGGACGAGTTACAAAATCCAAAGGCGAGCCGGCATAAAGAGATCGTGTTTAAATTACATGACGGTATGAGAGATAAGGAGCAAGACCATCGTAAACGGTCATGGAATATCTTCGTGTGGGGGTACAGTCATAGACTCAATAACCATGCTGTCGATGAAGCGCTTTTCGTGACCGTTCGTGTTCGTATCGCTGGCTGTGATCGGGCTACTAGCGAGTGGGGAAAGCGGAGCACGTGTGGTGGATCTGGGCGTGAATAATGGTGAACCTTGATTGGATGCTCGTTGTTTTTCTTCCATGGCCAGCGCGCTCTTGAGGAACTGCTCGACCTTTTCTACTCGTTTGGTCTTCTTTCCTCCGTGCCAGATGAATATCGCGGATATGATACCACAAAGAAAGCTCGCAGGTATCAAGATACCCGTTGACCATGCAGGACGAGTAAATCTTAGGGCACAATATCAGTCGCCAATACATTCCCGCAGGCGCACTACAGTACCTGTTGAGGCCCCACATAGTTCCACACAGAATAACTTGGAAGATAGAATTACCGTCAACGAAGCAGCAGATAATCAAGGCCGTACTGTCAAGTGTATCAGCCAATCGTTCAGCGCCTAACCACGAACAAGGAACCACTTACTTGATAGGAAATGCTCTGTGCGTTGCCGTCCCGTGGGGTCGGTACCACGTTTGGGACCTCATGAATTGTTGTTGGTCTGTTATCTTCAGCATAACGCTTTGAATGACAACCTGGGTCAACTCACGGTAATGCAGATCTCGCTGTTCCCTCTCAGTTAAGACGTGGACCTATGTTGCTCCAGTATTAGTTCAAGAAGTGGAGACATAGTGGCAGTCGAACATAATTCGGGTCATAAATCGGATCCGGAAGATCATCCTCGTCCAAAAGGGGAGGTATACCCCGCTCCTTCCGCAGTCGGCGAGTCTTGCGTTTGAAATACCAGATGTTGTATATCCCTACTGCCCTTGAACAAATTTGAACGGGGTATCAAGCGTTTACACTCACGGTAGGTATCCACAACACGGAAGGGTATAAAGCCAACACCAGTAGCTGTAAATAAGGCTAAGGCAAGCTTGGATGAGCGCCTAGCCCGGATCGCAAAAAGTGGGCATACTTACCGTTAACAACCTGGGAAGACACCTCTACCCAGAATCCTTGTTTCTCGGGATTATGGAGGTTGATAAACTTCGCAAGGAAGAAAACAATCGCTGCACCCCAGAACACTGCGGCAGACTGGTCAGACCGATGAATATTACAAAAAAAGAAAGGGACGTGCCCACTGCAAAGCCGTAAAGGGCCGTGATAAACTGCACAGGAAAATCATGAGCCATCGACCAACAGAAACGTGAACAGCACATACGCCGAGAGCTACAGGGCTTTCAGTACTCGAAAACACACGGGAGGAAGAAATACGGACGGGTTTTCACGAAGCTCCACACACCCCTCATGGTTCGTTTGAATCGGTCTCGTTTGCTGTCGCGTCCATTAGCGGTAGCGGACCCGGCGCACCTCAGAGAACTGACCTCAGCACATCTTCAATATGCATGTCGAGCTCGTTCTCGGGTTCGCCTTCCCCTCTCTCTTCATGCTGCGAGCGTGACCTCCGGTCGAGATAGGGTAATACAACCGTTGGTCTCAGGGAATATATTGACATCGGTGGTCTGTGTGTACGTCAATTAAATATCCCGGCGGGCCTGTCACAACGCACATCATGATAGAGTTTGCGGCATTTGTGAGGTTCGACACAGTTGCTACTTGTGGATCTACGGAAGGGACGGTTACTCTCTGGACAAGCGCCGAGGAAAAGGATATCATACCAATAACGTCCAAATGGTCTATTACGGCCTCGGTTTGATCCTCGTCCCAACCCCCAGAGCTATCGTAAGACACATTGCTCCCTCGGTATTGCGGATCGGTCGAAGGTCCCGGAAGCCTCTCTCTTGAAGCGTCGGAAATATGTTGCGAGACTCTACTGAGTGTAGCTCCCCCAAGATTTGGAGCATACGACTGAGGTGATTGAGGGTCTGGAGACTGCAGGAAAGAGGCCCCTGAGAAGACCTCTATCACAGACCTTGAGTGAGCCCGTCGGTTGGGCAGTGCAGGTGTTGACGGAGCGGGGTCTTCTTCTAAGGTCTTGTAGAAGGACCGAGGGGTTCTGACGCGAATGGACGGCATTCTTGACCAGCGACGACGACACGACGGCCGCAAGGTAGAAGGGGAGTAATCTGGGGAATGAGCGGCGAAGGTCGTCCCAAGCTGATGTAATGGGAAAGACGGGTCCACGTGGGTATCGGGCAGCGGCCACGGGGGGTCCGATTCCGATCAGCAACCTCCATGGGCCCCGGTGTATCCCTAGATGCGCTACCTTTCGATGTCATTCTCAAGATATTCTGTTATCTGTCAGCCTACGATGTCGTGAAAGTTTGTCAGGTCGGCCAATTCTACATCCCGACCCCAGACAGAACGGCACTGACGGCCCGATGTAGACATGTAAATACCTGAGAGCCATTCTGGAGGAGTACCATGTCTGGCTAGAGTTGGCCGAGAGATGCTGTTCCAAAAACGCCTCGGTTGCGCTTTACATGGTACCCCTTACTGCGCGTTCAACCGATGAACTGCGGACGTTGGTCGTGGAACAAGCAAGGCTTGATCGATACTGGGCAACAGAGACCGTGTTCTCGAATCCCCTACCACGTTTCAGCTCCCAGGCATCAACTCCATTACTTTTCTGTGAATTGCTACCGGGAGGCAAATACCTGGTCCTCGTCCATCGAAATGGAGACATCTCCCTCCAATCTCTGGTGGATTTGGATGACATCCACGAACTTTCCAACCTCTCATTGGGTCCCAGCAGTGGCCACGTGCACACCGTATTACTAGTTGCTGACCACAAGGGCTGCCCTCTCTTAGTTCTTTCCATGTATGGCTCCCAGCGAAGGTACTTGCATCCACACAACTTTGGTCACTTCGCTGATCAACGTCAACCCCAGGCTTTTCTTTGTAACTCTTGAGATCGAAAAAAGGTCCATCAACCTCGTCAGGTCCTTCGCGCTTGAGATTCCGGTGTTGGCTGTCGCGATACAGCACGACACCGTCGTGTGCTTATGCCAATGTATGGGACGAAACGCTTTCGCCCTCGTCGTCACGACTCTGGACGATACAGCTAGGAAAGTACTCTCTATTTTACGAATGCTCGTCGACCCCGCGGTAAGCTGTAGCCACGAACGTTGTTTAGCAAAGAAAAGTATCCTTATCTCGACCATATAGACCCTTTATCTGTGCAGCATTTGCCTACCCACTCCGACAACCCTCCTCCTTTTCGAAGCATCCAACATCCGGTGCTACCATCTCCCAGATCTGTCAGAATTACCGCCGGGTGATCACAGCCTTCCCGAACTCTCGCCCATTTGGTCTTGGGAAAGCCCCACCCTTCCAAAAGCTCGTTTGACAGCCAACTACGTGCGTTGGGAACCGGGTCGTACAGCAACCACCGTAGTTACGCTCCTCTGTGACTTCCTCAGCCACACAGTCACCCTCTGTCCGTCGGGAAAGTCGTCGGGATCTTCCCATCTGGATGTCACCGACCACACGTATATCAATACTTCCCGGCCGATTTCCGTCCCATACCAAGGCACGACCCTCCTGCAATCCCAAAAAGGGATCTGGTTCAGACTAGAAAACACCGCTCCGTGTTCGCACGACTTTGTGACGTTTTCAACAGATGATGTCCGGCGCACCGGACTGGTGAGGTTGGATATTTCGGGAGTGGGCATGCGGGGGCACTTGGTACCCGCTATAAATTTTGATGAGGTTTCAGGCAGGATCGTCGTTCTGGCAAGAGGCCTTCGTGGAAATTTATACGTGGACTATGGGTTTGTTGTTGACGTGCCGTAAACGTTGTACATACATTACTGCAACTATGCATTTTGCTCAACCTCGGCTTCTGGGCCCTCTGTTGTAGAGGGAGATTCGCGTGGTTTAACCCTTGGAGGTCTACCTCGTTTACGCGGTGCGGGTCTTTCCCTCCCACCATTTGACCCTGCATCTTCAGGTTTTCGGGGAATATCGTCTCGTGTCTGAGCGGCCTTGCGGGGTCGACCCCTTGACCGTTTTGGAGGTGCTCGTGTGGAATTTTCCTCGGCATGTGTCGGATCCCCCTCCGGGAGCGGGGTTACGGGCTGTTTGCCCTTGCCTTTGGCCGACCCTCGCTTCCTAGGTGTGGGTCGAGTTGCTTCGGGGGACTGCTCCTGGGCGTCTCTTTCATCATTGGGGGGCCTCGGAGAACGACCTTCGTCCACAAAAGCTACTTCCTTCGCTTTCCCCTTCTTCAAAAGTTCGTATCTCGACCTGCACTGGATCACTCGAGTTAGTATTTGAGGTAGAAATACAGAGTATACCAGTCACTCACCGCACTATCTTTTCTTCCATTCCCCATTCTTTCGCTGACTGTCTTCCACTTACCCTCCCCAAGTTCCTTAACAGCATCCATCAGCATCTTATCCTCTTCCTCCGTCCATGCCTCCCTGTTGATTTTCGGATCCAACCTCTCATTCCACCGGTCCCTGCACTGCTCGTTACTCCTTCCCTCCATCATCGCCGCAACGTCCACCCACGAGTTCCCGTACGCCGAAACAGCGAGGTGTAACTTTGTATCTTCCGCTGGTGACCATGGACCGCGTTTGAGCGTTGGGTCAAGAGATCGTTGGTATCGGTTTTGACATTGCTGGGCTGTTGCATCTGGAGAGACGACACGTGCGACTGTACATCCTCCGTCAGTGCCACGTAAGTTATCTTGTACTCTAGACATACCTAGAAGCCAGTTATTCAGACCGTAGACCTTGACAGCTTCCAAAAGCGCGTTATCAGCTTCCGGTGTCCAAACGTGGGTTTTACGAACAGTCCCATGTCGCATACAGTCCAAGGGTGTTCTGTTTGTCTAACTAGGTGTGAACAAACCGAAACTCCGGGTTCGAAAGGTTTATTGGACGTCACCTTGAGCTCGTTGGCAACCCTCACCCAATCGACAGGCACCCCATGTCCATATTGTGACCGATAAGCGTCCACTAAGTCCCTGCACTTGCTTATTTCCGGTTGAGACCATTGGGCATGGTTGATGCTTGGACAATGATCACCCAACCACTTGATCTCACATTCCTTGGCAGTGCGACCGCCGTGGGTGCGATTTCTTGAGGTCAACTTAGAAGGGTGGTTCAGTGACACGCTCCTGTGCTCTGAGGGAAAAGAAACGCATACCGTGCTTGCTACACGTTCCCAATCAATGCCCTCGCTGTTGTTTTCGAGAAACTCTTCTGGGGGTTTCTGGAACAACGCAGCGTTCCCGCTGTCGAGAGAACGCAGATGAGGCTGGTTTCCACAGGTGAATCGAGGAGGCGCCTTACTTCCGCTGCTCTTGAAGCGCATATAATCGGTGATTCTCGGTCCTCACAGCTTCTGCAAGATCCTCGAGCTCCCTTGCCTTCACTACAATATCGAAAATAGGTCAAAATCTCTCGCTTTGATCGCAGGGGCGTCTGGACGAACTTGGGTGATATCCCGTAAAATCTACATACCCTTGCCTTCGTTTGCTATCCGCGTAGAATAGAGAGTCCTATGGAAGATGTATAACGTTCAGTGAGATCCTCAAGCCGAAGGAAGAGCACAACCCACCTCCGAAATAAGTTCTTTGGAGGTGATTGGAGCAGAGATCGCTGAAGATCCAGGGATGGAGATATATCCCCCCACTTCAGGTTCGAAGTCGTCTTCATCGTGCTCTTCTGCAGCTGCCTGGGGTACTCGGTCAGTTTCCCCAAGGTGGAATTTAGAGCTTTGTACAGACTAAGAGTTTGTCCAAGGTGGCGAGCTTATCCTCCAGCTGCTCGATTTGTATTTTTACCGCCGCTTGGTGGTCTTTGTTCAATTGCAGGGTTTGGAGGACGTGGTCGTTTACGGAGGTCGTTGGATCAGGGAAGAATACGGTCTCCATCATATGCTCCGAGGGTGGAGGCACCAGTCACTTGCCATACTCCGAGTAACGTTCCGAGCCGTTCTCCGCTGTGAACCCGGAAGCTGAGCGCCGCGCGTAAATGGACGCGCGAGAAGGGGAGGGGAGTGAACGTGATTATTTCTTTCAGTCTCTAGCCGATCATCGTAGCACACGAGTCGGATTCCCCCATCTTACCGAACACCCACCCCGACGTCAACACCCGGTCAAGAGGGAGGGTCGACTCCCTATCTCCTTCAATCCCTCGCCCCACCTCCCAAACACCGTACTGGCCTTTGTCTGAGCCATGGACTCGCACCAGCTTATCGATGCCCAATTCGACCGCGCCGTCGAAATTGTCCAGAGTCTCCCAAAGAATGGCCCAATCCAGACCGACTACGAGGAGAAGCTTACGATGTATAGGTGTGTTTCTACTCACTCTCGTTCTATCCCATCCATTGACTAGTTGCCTTTTCGCGTCAGCTTGTATAAGCAAGGTACTTGCACGGATCCAATTTCCCAAATGTGTATGCAAGATTGATGTCGTTACGGACTTCCAGCAACCGTGGGCAATGTCACTACTGCCAGGCCGGGTATTTGGGACATGCTTGGGCGGGCGAAATGGTATGCATCTCTCTCTCTCCCGCTTTCACCCTCCCGCTCCTCCAGCGCATGATATCACGTGTCAATCACGTCAGTGTATGCTCGCATGCTGACGTTTGCCTCTTCCTGGGTGGGTCTTTCAGGGATGCATGGACGAAACATAAAGACCTGGACAAATACGAGGCCAAGTGGCTATATGTCGATGCACTCATGAAGGTAGTTCTACGTGGCCGGATAGATCTCGGCCTGTCTTACAAGACTGCGGACTAGGTCCTGAAGAAATACCCCGAGAAGACGATCGCAAAGGGCCTACTAAAGGAGCTTGAGGAATTCGAGGGTGACCCAAATAACATCTTACTAAGTCGTACGTCCGTCTTGCGACCCAATGATGACGGCCATCTGATTTTCTGGGGTTAGATACACTGACTCGGGACTCGGACTCTTCGGGTTCTTCTGAGTCCGAGCCAGAGAATCCCCCATATACCTCTCATCTCCAGGGTGGCCGGGATTCCAAACGGCTTTATCCTAGTCAACCACAAGTAAAAGCTTCTGAAGATGAAGAGACCGACTCTGACCAAGAGCGAGAAGAGCACAAACGGGCTTTTCGTGGAGACACAAGGTCGCCTTACACCGAACCCACTCCCCGCCAGCGACCACTCTCGTCCCTCTCCGCGATGTCGGGGAATAGGTACCGGACACCTATGGGCTCCGTTCTCACCTCTCCTCCGCCTTCAAATTACTCCGTACATTCCGTACACACCCTTCACAGCGTGCCTAATCAACAGCCAATGCCGAGGTACGAAACTCAGTCCGCGTTTGACGACGCCGCAACGGTTAATAACGATAACTTTACCGTCGCGACTACTTCGTACCCTGCGCACCTGGCTCATTCCTCAAGGAACAGTGATTCTGGGCACGGGTATTTGGGACAGGGCCCCCGTATGACCTCTGACCCTATTTACGGGCGGCCGGGGTCTGCTGTTCACAGTGCCCCCAGCCAAGTACAGCCGAGATCCAGATCGAGGTCGACGTTGGAACGAGCGGTAGAGAATGTCCAATCACACCTTGCCGCTCTCTCGGAACGTCTAGAAACCTTGGAAGTCTCTAGATCCTCCATCCGGACACGGCCAGCTATCTCACCAAGGGACTCAAATTCACCGAATCGATTCGGTTCACCGTCCTCCTCGGGGGAGCTCGTTTTCGATGTGGATGACATGGGGTTGTGGTCACTCGTACTTCAACCGCTCGCAAAACTCTTAGCATCCGTGCGCAGGATCGCAGCCTTCTTGGCGGTGAACGAGAACAGGTCGCCAACATTTGTTGTGATTCGGAGGTTGTTCCTGGACTTGACCTTCGTGCTGGCGATCCTCGCGGTCGCGAAGGTGGGGTGGAGGCGAAGTGGGTTGAAGAGGAAGGAGATTTACGTTGCTTTGGGTGTCCTGTGGAGGGCGGTCATCGGCGGTCGCACTGGTAGTACGAGAAGAATGATGGAGCAGGGGGTTTGACGAATTTGATCTGTGGATGTTTTCCACAGAGCAAACCGAATACTGAAGGGAGAATGGGTGCTGCGGGGAGGATAAAGGTACGACGTTCAACGATTCTGGGCTTGGGCTGTGCCTTCGTAGAGGGGCGCGGAGGCGTCCTACTCGGATTTCTTGTTACTTAAAGCCGCGGACCCATGGCGGTTTGCGCTCGGGTTATCATTGTTTTCGATACATTTCTATTTCTTTCTACTTGCCGTACATTACATGTGCATATCTACTACCTCTCACGACACAACAGCACACGAGGAACGGTACTAGACGCACCGAAACGGACGTCGTCAAGAACACGTGCGAGTGCGAATGCACCATTGGCGTGAGTCAAAGGGACTCGGGGTATCCAGTCTTTGCTTTGGTCTATTCATTCAAGAGCGAATCTCGTGGGTGGGGGTAAGATCGAAGTGTTTATCATGCAAGAACTTCTGATAAGCCGGCCGCATAAGGGACTTGAGCGCAACACGTTTATCGGTCTCGATATCTTCAATAAGGTCCTCTGGAAAAAAAAAACCGAAATACGTGGAACGTTGTGTGAGCGTCAGTGAGGGATGATCAATCAGAAATGGTAATAAAGAGGGAGATGCGAAGAGAGCGGAGGTCTTATAATTTATGCACAAAGCGCCGGTACGTACCTCTTGATGTGTAATCCAATTCCGGGCGAATGTATCCGAGCACAATGGCCTTCATCTCGTGTCCGTAAAAGTCGGCGTTGAAGGGATGCATGATATGGATTTCCTGTGAGAGACAGACGGTTGGGTGTCACATCTGATCTGCAAGAGCGGAAATGATGTCGTACAGCAGTTAATTTCTCGTTCTTGTAGAATCGGTTCCAGCCCAGGCTCATGGCCATAGGGTAGACCATTGTCTGTTCCTCGTCGAGCGTTCCCGAAGACGGGCCGTCGACTTGGTCGTCAGAACGATGAGCAGAGATCTGGGCGTAACCGAAGTATATGCCCGGTGGTGTGACATCCACCATCTGAGGGAGCGAATCGTCTGGCAGATTAGCTATTTGTCCAGAGTCAGCCTCGGCGTGTCGTCTGTAGGTGGGTGTGACTAACCGGTGGGGCACCCGAGATCCTTGCTACCCCTTCCGAAACCCTTCTGGACCGCCCCGGAGAGGTAGATCGGGAATGGTTTCTGGGGAGTCTCAGCCCCAACGACCTGTGGTCTCGCCGCTCTGTAAGAGGGGGTCTGGGTTACTGGACCGCCGTTGGGTAAGGTCATGGTTGATGGGAGAAAGCAGCGGGAACTGAGTCAGAATCAGCCGGAATTCGGACGATCAGCGGTGCATCACCGAACCCGCTCAAGGCCGAGTGACCTTCCCCTGCCAAACGGGGATCAGATAACTCATTCAAGAGATCGGTAGGTTGACTTGGTAGTCGACGAGTTAGAAACTCGAGTAACTTCGCTTGCAGCCTGTTTGAGGGAGTTCCAGAACTGACAGTGTCGCGTCGGCGGCCGATCGGCTCCGGCAACTCACGGAGTAACCCTAACCCCTTCCACGACGTCAGTAAGACAGAAACCATGGTTAGGATCACTTTCCCTTCCCCCGCGCTCATCCACTCATCCAACTTTCCACACAGTCGATATTCGTCGACGACGATGGGTCTGCCATAAAATTCTTCATCCAGAAGGACATCCCAGAGGAAATCAAGTCTCAAGTCACCAACATCATCACGGTGGGGCTTCCACGGAATTAAGTACCTTCCTCATCTTGACTTAACGCGAGCAGAGGCTAGGAGGACGCGTCGAAGACAAAGTTCCCAGGGTTGGCTATGTACTAATCAAACCTGAAACCTCCGAAGGATATCGCCTCAGAAGTTGCTGGTTGACTCCAGACCGGCCGGAACGATTCGTCGTCCCATATACCTTCGTCGAGATATGCGAGTCGAAAGGGGTACTCCTCAATCAAATCTTCATCCACGAAGACCGACCGATGGGGATTCACATCCACCCAAGCATCGCGAACGTGATCGTGCGGGGAAACATCGCCGCGACCATAACGGTTCGACACCCTTGACTCATCCTGCACGAAACGCGCCTCTAATCGACCACAAATAGCATTCCGGGGGTGATCCAGACGTGTCAGAGGAGGATGCGCGCGTCATCCTTGCTGATAATCAGACACCCACATTCATGCGGCTTGTCAAGGAGTACGAAAGTTCCCCTGGGAAGTTCATAGAACACTTCGAGTGGATCGACAAATGCGTGGCTGCGGGGCGGGTTTCATATACCCCTTCCGTTTACAAGAACCCCGGTGGAAGGCGCCCGGGAGAGGAGTGGGTGCCCTTCGACTGAACCTCCATCGATCTCCCTCGTGACCTTCGCGTGACAGGCGAACACAATTTACGACTTCTGATGAACAGCACCTATGCGAGTACATTGCGATGAAGATTCCATTCAAGGAGAGCGGTGGAAGGACTGGGAACCGGTTATACCAGCAGTTATGTGAAAAGGTTTGTAACCGGTCATCGTTGTGCCCCGCGTGATTCTAAACGGGGTTTAGCTCAATGAACCCGGTTACAGTTGGGTAAGCAGGCATACCTGGCAGTCCTGGCGGGAGCGCTACAAGAAGAATTCTGCCCGTCTTGATGTCGCCATCGCCAACATAGTCTCGCAACGACCGGTGATCCCTGGGGAGAAGGGCCAATACGGTTACGTCCGACTCGTTGAGGAGAAAGGAAAGAAATTCAAGAAGACACCAAAGCATAACGCTACCACCTCGTTGGACCCGCCCTGCGCATCTGGTTCTACCTCCACTTCCGTTCAAACTTCGACCTCTGCCTCGGGTGAACTGGTGTACTCAGCCTCAGCCATAACGTATTCCGTCCTACCACAACCCGCATTACTCTTGGTTGGCGACACCTCCCGTACAGCGACGCTGTCGTCGCTGGAAGGATCACAGGAGGGCAGTGACTGGGCTATCAGGGTTGGTGATGCTCCTCCCCCAGCATGGGGTAAGAAGAGGGGTCTATCTCAGGAGGATACATTAGAGGACGAATCCAAGCGGCAGAGGGTGGATTCTGGGTATGTCTTCCGGTTCCATTGTCCCGTTCTTGCCCGCCGGCGGGCCCTTTGCTCGCATGCCACCTTTTGCTACTTGCTGACAGTCCTGCCCATCTAGTCCTGAGCATCACATTCGTGTCAGAGAGATTGCGGCATTATTCCAATTCACTCCGAGTGAAGTTGGTGTGTATTACTCCCGTGTTAATCAAGATGCAGAACGAACGCGAAGGAGGTTTGAGAAGGCACGCAAGTTGTTGGATAATATGAGTGATGTTGAATAGTACAGGGTGGACCTCACCCACACTCCTCTGCTGGCCAATAATATGTTGGAAAACACTGGGGGAATTTCAACTAAGCACTAATTTTATATAATTCTGAGATAATATATTGCTGGCCACACAACCAACCTAACAATTGGTAGTCATCACCAGATCTACTCAAGTTGTTGATCCCCAAAAAAATTCCATTGGGGTGGAATGGGATAAATAGATGCAAATTAATGAAGTTGAACAAGTAGCATTGAAATAACCAGAGATTTTCCTCCACTGGTAAGAGATCTCCTAGTTCATTGATCCAAGTACAAATGTCACCTGGGAGGGCTGTTGGAATATCCCACCAGAGAACTATGAGTGATTCACAATCAAAGACTGGGTATACTTCCTTGACACTGGGGAGTTTGAAACTAAACCCTGGGTATACTGTAAACAAGGTGGTGGCCAAAGGTTGATGGTTAACTTTAGATTGGCACTTGAAGTAGTGATCTGTAGTGGAGTGTTGAAAACTGGTATTTCAATTCTCTTCCACATAGCCTTTTTCAGACCTTCCACACTTCTGCTTTTGGACTCTGATTATTGTCACCTGTTTGACCCTCAGTATAAGTCACATATATACCTGTTGTTGCTGTTATCATCTCCTCAGTCTTTCCTTTTCATCTGTGGATTTCATCTCATCTAGACTGTGCTAGATTTCAACAGAGAGGAAGGGAGGGGAAGGAAAATCTTGATCCAAAGAGGAGAAAGGTTGATAGTAGGGACAGTGCATGAGTTGGCCTTGGATCTGGTTAACTGCTAGGCTTTTCAACAAGTGTTGACTCCACAAATTGAACCTTATGTCTTTGATTAGAGGAAGGGGATAGGGAGAGGAATAGTTTGTCATGCTTTTTGCCTTTTCACCTTGCTTTTTATGGCTAAGTCATAGACACCCACATGTGCCTAAGTCACATTGACCTGTCTCAATTTTCTTGATGCTGCGATTGGCATCTCATCAGATATACACCTGAATCACCTCATGAATGTTTCCAACTGCTTTCCGACCTCCCTACACTTGTTCTGGTGCCATTTTATGTCTCTAATGATATTCTGATGCTTTGTAGAGATCCCATTTGAGTCCTGACACTTTCCGTTCATGTTTCCGACGAGTCTATCATTTTCTGATGCTTTGCGGCCGCTTTGAAGCCTAGATATTATTTCATTCTTCCTCTGATCACAGATGATCAAGTTTTGTTGTTTCTGTCGTTCGGACTTTTCTCCGTTTGGTTCTGAGCATGTCCCAAACCCCTATAGACGTATATAGGCCTGTTTCCGATACCTCCTGAATCAGATTGCCTCCTGGCTTCTCCCCTATTGTCTCCTCATTCGTTTCATTGTTTCCGACTTGTTTTCATTGTTGCTGTCGTTCCCCTCATCGTTCCTGCTCTTGTATTGTCTTGCCATTGTCTCTAGTCATTCTCCTCATTGTTTCCAGTCATCTCTAGTCATTCTCCTCATTGTTTCCGGTTGTTGCTTCTGTCTCCTATTGTTGTTTTCAAGTTTCCGACCATCGCAGAATCTTAGGATCCATTCTATCAATCTACAGACCCTATTGATGATCTACTGCCTGTCGCTGGGGGGTGCGAAGTGGGGAGGCAGGTGAAGGGGGGTTCAGCTGGATATGGTCGTTGTGTGTTTGGGACGGAGGTGGACGGTCGGAAAGGCAAGAGGAAGGTGGGTTGAACAAGTGGATAATGTAGACAGAGAGTTCCGACGTAGATCAAACCTGTAGGGCTTGGCAGAATAGACCTAGAGGTGTGAATTGATGAGGGAGAGACTCGGAAACATGAACAAGACAAGCGCGATGACGAGAATGACAAGGGATGATACTGAAGATGAAGACGAGACAAACACTGGGGGCGAGGGCCTATGGAAACTAGTGAATACATTGTAAATATATTGAAGACACTGGTTCAATTTACTCAGCCCTTTACCACCAGATACATTCTGGGAACATTTCAAATGTTACTTTGCCATTTGCCCAACATGTTACCACTCATAACATTCAAAATGGTTGCCCAAAATGTTCCCAAAATATTTCCAGCATATGCCTAGTGGGCACATGTTGAGAACATTGAGTCATTTTGGATACATCTTGATTACATTGGCACATTGTAAATGTGTTCAGCATGAGCCCAATTTTTTTCAATTTGATCACCATGTGATTTTTGGGTGCATGTTGGGAACATTTGAGGAATAATCCTGGAAACATTTGAAATGTTATTTTGTAAACACATGTTGGACAAATAGCAAAGTAACATTTGAAATGTTCCCAGAATGTATCTGGTGGTAAAGGGCTGAGTAAATTGAACCAGTGTCTTCAATGTATTTACAATGTATTCACTAGTTTCCATAGGCCCTCGCCCCCAGTGACAAACGGAAGCGAGGGGGAGCGGTTGGGTCGGAAAGTCATAGGGCGAAACGTCTGGAAGTCGGAAGTCGGTCGGAAATATTCGTGAGGCGTATCGAGCGTATATCCGACGAGATACGGATCGTGCACTCACAAAAATCGGGATAGGTCATCGACATTGGAACTTGCTATACTGAGTATCTAGTTGTTCTACCTACACAGGGTGCATAGAAGGGTATTCTGAGTCAGAAAACTGTATCAGAAACCCTTAAAAAAGAACAAATATAATATGGGTTTTCTGCCTCCCAGATCTCTAATTGAATGGTTAAGTTCTTCATCCATTTTCACATTACAGATATGCTAAGTAAAGTTTGACATTCCACTGTCCAGATTCTCTTCCCTTTCCTTCCTTACAAGATATCCTTTCCTGAAACTTTCTGTGTTTTGAAAACACTATGGAAAGATAGAGTAAGCCCCTATAGTTTTTGCATCCAGAAATACCTGTCAAAGTAGTCAGAGATTTCTTTTATTCTTTTTTCCACAAGTGCAATTGTAAGCTTATCTTTTCTTAAAGGTTTTTTCAGAGAAGAAAACTATATAAAAACAGCACAAATAAAGTCAAACTTTCCTTGCAACGTTTGGGTTTTCTGGCATACCAGAGATCAGCCCCCATGTTGTGTGGTATGTATTGTGTGACATGCATGTGACCAGGTCAGGTGGATATCTGACATGTGGAGTGTTCTGGATTGATGTCTGACATTGTCAGTGTATCCCATATTGATGGTTGCCATGGATAGCATGTCATACCTGACATGTCTCACATCAATGTCTAACATTTTGATATGTCCCACATTGATATCAGACATTGCTGGTATGTCACACTCTGGTATCCATCATTGTAGGACAGTCCAAAAATGTCAGACATTTATGTAGGACATGCCCAGGATACCAGACATTGAGTGGAATATACCAAAAATGTCAGACACTGAGCAGGACATACTAATAATGTTAGACAATGATGTGGGACATACCAGCAATGTCAGACATTGATGTGGGACATGTCAAGAATACCAGACATTAATGTGGGGCATGTCAAGAATATCATGATGTGGGACATGCAGACAATGTCTGACACTGAGTGGGACATGCTGAGAATGTCTGCCATTAATGTGGGACATGTTAACAAAGTCAGACCATTGAGCAGGCCAAGAATATCAGACATTGATTGGAACATACCAAGAATGTCTAATATTGATGTGGAATACATTAACAATGTCAGACCATTAAGTGGGATATGCCAAGAATATCAGAATATGATGTAGAGCATGCCATCAACGTTAGCCACTTATTGTAAGACATACAACAATGTCAGGCATCAAAGTAGCATACCTTACACTGATGTCCACCATGTTAGACATCAATGTGAGACATGTCAAAGATAGCAAACATCAGTGTGTGTGATATACCAATGATGTCCAATATCAATGTGGAGCATACTAAACATGGTGGACATCAGTGTAAGGTATGCTACTTTGATGCCTGACATTGTTGTATGTCTTAAAATAAGTGGCTAACATTGATGGCATGCTCTACATCATATTCTGATATTCTTGGCATATCCCACTTAATGGTCTGACATTGTATGCATGTTGTTGAAATCTAGCAAAGCCTAGATGAGACGGAACTACATGCAGGTAAGCCTAGGTGTAGGGAGGGGAAAAGAGAGAATATGTACTCCTCAGATGGAAAGAAAGAACTGAGGAGACGAAACAAAGGAGGCAACTATTTAAGGTAACGATGAGAGGACAAATGGGGAACAACAATAGGACGAAAGGGGAAAGTCCGGAAAGGAACGGAAATGTTCGTTTTCAACACATGTCCCACTCAATGTCTGATATTCTTGGCATGTCCTGCTCAATGGTCTGACTTTGTTAACATGTCCCACATTAATTACACCCCTGTCCCATAACCAGTGCTACAACCTGCTTCTATTGCCATTTTTAGTAAGCACTATGGCCAGCTTACATAAGCCACTGCAATTCCCTCTGTTTTGGTAGGTCACATGACCTGATTACATAAGCCATCAAAATTTCCTTTTTTGGAAAGTCACATGATCTACTTATATAATCATCTGCCCCCACAAGCCTATCTAATCAGCCCATCTAATCTCCCATCAAAATCATCCATTTTGGGAAATCCCACCACCCCCAAGTCACATGACCTGCTTATCTAAGCCCTCACCCAATTAGGAATAGTGTAACTACCCAAATAGGCATCTGGAGAGGTATGGGCCTAGGGAAAACAACTCCCATGCTTGCTCATCCTCCCACATATGTTTTGATGGCAGGCCCAGTGATGGCAGAAAATCTTATCTCCTACAGTTGTGGCACTTATGTGCTGGCCCACTCTCTCAGACCTACCATCCATATGGGGAAAAACCCATCTGGTGGCTGTATCCCCATTTGGCAGGTCCCTGTACCAACAACCCAGGAGGGGGGGTGAGCCACTTTTTAAAAAGTGGGTTAGCAACCACTTTTGTAATAGTGCCCTTGCTAACAAGCATCAATTAATATATTAGTTGGGCCTAAGCTATTGAAACAGGTGGTTACAAATGGCTAACTACATGTGAGAACACAGTGTTCCGTATTTTCCATCACTACCCATCACAGACATCAGTCACACTTTATAGCTGTGACCTCTATAGAGTACCTCATGTATATATACCCCCACATATGTACAATATCAATCATCACTTCTCTTCCTCTCCCACTATCAGCAACACCAACCCAACACTCTCCAAGGTAAGGTTAGAGTATTATGTGGTAGAATAGAATATACTACTGCTTGCTCAACATTTGGTTCTCATTATCTTTGGGAGTATTGCTCTGGCTGTCACACTGGGAAAGATTACTAGCTACCTGTCCCACTCAGTCTGCAACTGGCTTTGGGGGATGGATGACAACAACTGGTTAGTTGAACTGGAGACACAGTTAATTCCTGCCCTCAATTTTGTGCAACCTGGGGCCAGCCAGGATGTTCTCACTATGAAAGTTGCTTTGTAAGTTCCATTTCTTCCTTAAATGACCTTGTATTCACTGTTGTTAAGCTGCCATACAAATGTTGGTCATTCCAGGAATGAACTTGCACTGAAGTTCCCCTGGCACCCCATTCATGTCCACACCTACATGTCTAAGGCACAGCAGGAGATTCTAGAGTTGAGAAAGGAAGTTTTGGTAAGTTTTTTGATGTGATAAATGGAACATACCTGACAAAGGCAGAAGATCACATCTTCTTGGGTTGAGGGAGCACCTCCCCCTCAACATGCACCTCCACTTCTGTCTCCACCTCCTGTTGAACCAGAGGCTTCTTTTAGCCATACAATAGTCAACCAGCTAATACTATAAGCAAGCTGATACTAGATTATGCTCTAAAAGTGATCCAAAGGCCAGACTATATTGACATGGTCTGTGCATTTGATGCAATAGAGTCAAGTGTACCTTAAGCCACCCACAGACTCATCAGTCACACTGTATAGCTGTGACCCATATAGAATAGCATATGTATATATACCCCTCATATGTACATCAAGCAATATAATTGCTTCTCTTCCTCTCTCACTACTTAGCAATATTCAACACACTCTCCTAAGGTAAGGTTAGGGTACCATATGGTGTCATAGATTATACCGCCACTTGTTCAACATCTCCACCTCCACCTCCCCCTTCCCATGTGTGAACCACTAGCAACCCTGAAACTCCTTGCAATCTTGAAACCACTGGTGGTATCAAATTCTCTGGCAATGTTGAAACCACTGGTGGAATCAAAATCTCTGGCACCATCAAAATCTCTGGCAATGTTAAAACCTCTGGCAATATTGGTACCTCTGGCAGCAATCACTGGGGGTAGAGGGGGTCTTACCTGGTAGGCAAATTGATTACAAACTCTCAAAAAACTCTCAATTTCCCTGCCAGGTAAGACCCCTTCTGCCCCCAGTGTACCTTATTAGCTATGTTATTCTCTTTTAATGCTAACATTAGTTGACCTTATTTTTTTTGGTAAAACAAACTGTGATTACCTCCAAAAACTTATTAAAGGTATGGACCTAGATTATACAATGGTCTTATTGTGAGTTATCTATCCTTAACTCCCAATAAGCTTTAAAATAAGGCACCTCCACATATTCTGATGAAACTGGGCTATAGCTACCTCATTATGGCACCTCTGCAAGAAGTAAGTATCAGATTGTTGGGGCTAGGGGGTGAAACCTACCAGTCAACTGCTTGAGAAAGATAGGGAAGCATACTGGAACATCAGGCCTGACAGTCTGAGACTTACTGAGGTAGCCTGATGGTGAATGTTCCTTTCTGCTGCCCAATTGTGCTGGTCCCAGAGGTCCAATAGTTAAAAGTGTGCTTTTCTATCCGGAACAAAATGGACAGTACATTCTGGTGAAGATTTACCAGCTATGCTTCCTTGTCCTTAAGAACCTCAGGGTTTTGAATGGCCTTGACAAGGTGGATAATGCCCAGTATAATGGCATTTGCGATGGTGGCTGAAGCAATAGCTACCGATACAAATGTGGCAACTTCAGCAGGGCTCATAGACAGGGTTCCCACAGGAGAAGTGGTGGAATCTATGAAGGATGGTAGATGAGAGCTGTAAATTGAACAGTAGTGAACCAGGAGAGTTGGTATGCAGAGTAATCAGAGGGGCTTCCAAGATGAGAGACAAGAGGCCAACAACCAGGGATGCAGAATGATCTGCCACTTCACTCAGGTTGGGCTAGGGCTTGTGGTGGACCTTGACACTAAGTATGGAACTTTGAATGACAATGAGCCCTAGCCTAGAGTACCACCAAAACCACCACATGTGTACTGGTAGCTATTACTGTAGCCATCATAATGGACATTACCCACCTTATCAAAGCCATTTGAAACCATGAAGTTCTCAAGGATGAGGAAGCATGGCTAATACACTTCTGCTGAAATGTACTGCCTGTTTTGTTCCAGATAGAAAGGCATACTTTTTGACTACAGGACCTTCAGAATCAGTCCAACTAGGCATCAGGAGGGAAAATTCACCATCAAGCCTCAGACAGTCAGGCTCCAAGCCACCCTGTCAAGTCTCAGACCATCAGACCCTATGCCACAATTAACTTTCCCACCTTTCTGTATTAGTTAATCAGTTGGTTTCACCTCCTATCCCCAACAATCTGATGCTTGCTTCTTGCAGAGGTGCCATAACTTGGTAGACATGGCCCAGTAAAAAGCTAGGGAATCTCAGGTACTATTTTGCTCCTGCTGTGAAGCTGTGACTACAGCATATCAATTCATCCATGAACTAAGGAGGGGGGTTGGGTAAGTCCTCCCACCCAACTGTATGCCCACAAACACCCTGCACTTAATGACCAGTAGCAAGAACAACAGCACCTGAAACAGAACTTCCATCAGGCAATTGCTAATGCACCACCACATAGAATCATCCCCCAATCAGCTGTAGACAACATAAAACAGTTTGAGCTAGAACTCTTGGCCCCAGGGCCCTTCCTTGTAACATCAATCATGATTTTCCCTTCTCTGTAACTGCCATCCTATACCCTTATTTCTCCTTTTGCATATGCATCTGCCCTGCCATTCCTTCTGTTATCCCTTATTAGTATTCTGGGACATTGGTACAGGATCTTGTCAAATTTGGTAGATGTGTATGGTAGCATCAGGCCTCCAGGAGTTAGGCAACAATGGTTGAGGTTATGATTAGAGGCCAGCACCAGTGCCACCACTTCTGACTCCCATCTGACTGGCATCCCCCACTCCCATGGTCAGTTTAAACAACTTTCCATCCAGTGTTTACACTGATTTTTTGTATACCCTGTTGAGGAAGAGTTTAAGCCAGTCACCACTCCATCCAAGCCTATCAAGGGAGGTTATTGTAATCCTGGGATTACGACGATCGACGACATATGCCAAGACGCCCAACATATGCCAAGATATACGACAATCACATGTTACGACGGACTTTGAAGTGAACCAATGAGTAAATGTATATAAGACACGCCAACGATACGATAGCTAGCTAGTTCTCTCTTGACTGAATCTCCACGACGTTGCCCTGTCTGTCTCGAGTGTCGCTACCTCACGGTAGCTTCCAGTTATATTGGACCTACAGGAACAAATTAGTAACCAGTTTGACTTTCTAAACTGGAGAAACTTGTCAGCCCATTTGGGGAATGTGCACAGGCAACACTGCAGGAATAGCATCAATAGGCAATAGGTTAGGTTGCCAATTAAGGGGGCTAGTATGCCATGGAGTGAGCGGCAGGGGCTGGTAAAGAAGCAGGCTGAAGAGAAAGTGTGCAGAAAGGTCTCCAGCTTGAAACTATAGCCTACCTGCTGCCCTGACACCAAAGTGGAAAAGACCTATTACAGTTGGCTTGGAAGTTGGAGCTGGAGTCACTGCTGGTATTGGTGCCACAATGCATGTGCCAAAGGATGAAGAGGTTGATTTGGAAGTGGTACAGTTCACTCTTAGTGTTTCAGCCCAGAATTAATTGACAGCATGCTTCATAGCCTGCTCCCCACCTCTATCCATAGCAACTTGTCCACTACCTCAACTTGAGTAGAAGCTTGAGCCTGAACCTGAGCTGGGAGCCACACACCCTCCTCTAGTGCCTCCAATAGTTCTATCCCTTGAGAATGTATGTGGTGACAAAACCTGCTCATCTGCATGATGTTCAGCATTGAGTGTGGTATTATATGTGCTAAGATGGTCAGCCCAATGCTTATGTCATTGCTTGTAGTGATAATGTTATGAATGAGCATAGGTTTCCCCTTTTCTCTAACATCACTTCAAACATAAGCGTTGATAATAAGGGGGCAGCTCTCTGAGAAATTTGCATCTCCTCTTTCCACCAACATGGCCTTAACCTCTCCACCCATCCCCTGCTCCACCCCAGACACCAGTCAAGGAATACTGGTTGTGAACATCCTTAATGGAATTATACTTGGTGTTGTGATCTTTAATGCTTCCATGATCTATGTTCAAACCTGCTGTACCACACCAGCCCATGAAGAACCCCACAAAATGGCATTGTCCAAGCCACAAGAAGATCCTTTTGATATCTACTGGGAAGAGTTGGACCAGCTCTCAATGCATGAGCTTCATTTCATCTAAGAGGAGGCAGATGAACCCTGCATGCATGGGGGAATGAAAGGTTGGTTGCTTGAGGTAATCCCAGAGAGGATCAGATCATAAGCATTCAATCTGATTTACACAAACCCTAATATATTTACCAGTGGAAAAGGTGCAGGCTATTGTTATATGTCACATGTTCTATGGTTCCCAAAAGGGCAACAAGAGCCAGAGATAATATAGATTGGGAGATGGGCCTCCTGAGGGAGGAGCTTAGTGTAAGTCTTCCATACAATGTGAATGCAATCATTTGATAATAGGCAGGAGGCAGCAGATATCATCCTATTAGATGGAGATGACACTGAAGAAGCTGAAACCAGAGTTCAGGCTGGCTCATCAAGAGTACAACACTCCTAGGACAAACCCATATTTTCAATGCTACTTTTCTCAGGCACACATTCTTTTTCATTCATGATTTCAACATTCTGTTTGTAGATTCATTCCTAGATTCATAAGGACAGCAACATCCAATGGAGACTATGTCCTCAATCAGTGTCCTACATTTGTCCCCTACTAGCTGGCCACTCACAAACTGCCAGGCAATGTTTTATCTGAGCTTGCTGGGTAACATTTATATGATGAAGCTCAACATTTTAGTTAAATGAGATAGACAAAAATCAGTATTTTTTATGGAAGATAGTGTTGTGAGGGTTACAGGCCTGCTTACTATTCATCAGGCACCAGAGGTATAGTAAGCAGATGGAAAGGGATGAGGGGTAGAGTGGGGGAGTGGGAAGGTCAAAGGTTGGGGGAGTGTCACAACTCACAATTTGGTCTCTAAGATCAAACAGGTCACCATTGAGATTTGTGTCATAAAGGAAAAGAACAAGGCTTCACCATGCTACATTGCTAAGTTTAGTACAAATAACCACAATGAGAATGGTGTATGTTACAATGACAATACTCAAATTGTCCATCAATCATCCAACAATCATTGCACCCAAACATGTTGTGTTTAATCTCAATATCTGCCTCCAGAGGAACCCATTGCATCTCTTCAACAGCCTCTGGCAAACCCATCCCTCTGAATCTGTCAGGGTTAGATGCCTGTTTACTCTTCAGCAGACACTAGAGGTGTCATGGATGGATGAAAAGGGGTGAGAGGAAGGCCAGGAGAATGTGCTGGTTGTAAATGAGGTGAGTCAGTATCATATGGATAGACTGGACTCCAAAACTTGTTGATGAACTTGAAAAGGTAGTGCTGAAATAACCAGATGTCTTCTGTGATGTTGTGGGTATCTCCTAGTTCATTTAACCAAGCACAGGCAATAGAAGGTAAAGAAGTAGAGATATCCCACCAAAGGATAATGAGGGATTTACACTTGAAGATGGGGTGTTTGTCTTTGAGGACTTGGAGAGTGGAAAAATATAGACCAGGATGAACTAGAAACAAGATGGTTCCTAGTACTTTGGTAGGGTCTGTCTTAGATTGCCATTCAAAGTAATGTTCACTGGTGGATAAGAAAGGGAGAGTGGGAAAACCCTGATCCAATGAAGAAAGGTAGGCACAGTGCATAAGTTGGCCTTGGATCTGGTTAACCACTAGGCTTTTCAACAAGCATTGAGTCCACAAATTGAGCCTTATGTCTCTGATTGGGGGGAGGGAGTAGGGAGAAGCCTTCTCTTCAACAACTCATTCTCACTCTCCAAATGATTGACCTGATACACCAAACAGTCTTGAACCTTTGTATGGTCAATGTGGAGTTGACCAGATACCTCTTCGTTCATACAAATGCAAACAACTTCATTACAAAGTTGTTCCAAATTGGTGGGAGGACACTCATAAATCCTCTTACCTTCATGATAAGAAAGATTGGTCTAAACACTAGTCAGCCAACCAGAACATCCTAGTTAGACCACCCAGACATACCAATGCAAGAGAACTGAAATTGTCATCATGATCAAAGCCCCATATCTCTTCATGAGCACCAGAGGGAGTGGGGAAGGTGATGTTGACAGGTATAGCAGGCAGTGGATAACAGCAGGAAGAAGTAGTGGACAATTGATGGGGAGAAAAGAGACAGCTTGATTGGTAAGGAGACAGCCCATTAAACATCCATCATTATAAAGGAACCAGTTGAACCCTGAACCCTAACCCTGAACCCCAATGACTCATCGTTCCATCAGACCATTCCATCAAATAAGTCCAAATGGTGCTCGATTGATGGGGGAGTTAAGATCTGGGGATTTCTCCCTGAAACAACACCACCCATCAAAGAAGCACAGCCCAGGTTCTGATGGAAGGTGTCATCAGAACTCTCTAGAACTTTCTATCCCTTTCTATACAATTCTGTTTGATTCTATCTGCAATCATTATGAGTCATACCTGGTCATAATTGGTCATCCCTAAGTGCCTCCAAGGGAGGATGGACTTCAACTCAGAATTAGTATTGCTGATGTAAGCAGGACCAGGGAGTATATAAGGACAACCCCTCAGGCTGTCTTTTCCCTATCCTCTGTTGAAACTTTATGTGTCAAGCTCAGAGTTGAACACGCAACTCCCAGAACCAGTATCGGTTGACGCTGTATAGCTGTCCTGGACCGGTGCTCCATGTTCTGGAGTTATGATATCACAATGTGTAATTGGCCCAGACTATAGACTGCGCACTTTGATCATTAGGATCAAACACGACCAAACATGGTCTGTGCGCACCATCATATTAGTATATATACCTGTCCTTAGACAATCTAATATGATAATCGCTTCTTGCACGTTCTCCACCACCATGTCCTCTATTCAAGCCATTATTGCTCTCACCAAGGTAAGGTAGAGTACTATGTGTATATAGAATATACCATTGCTCAACATCCTCAATCTTCTCTGTATCCCCCCTACTTCACCAACAGTAAATTGGTACCAATACAAATCTGCTTTACCTCTATACTAACATGCTTGGCAGGACTCTCCTGCCTATTGTATATTGCCCACCTCTCATCCCAACCCCAACCTCCTCTCCCCCTTCCCTCTCAATCCCATAAGAGATATCAGGAACAATTTGTGGTGACCTACCCTGATTTTTGCGAGCATGCAATCTGTATCTCATCAGATATACACTCGATATGCCTCATGAACATTTCTAACCAACTTCCAACTTCAAGACGTTTCATTCCACAACTTTCCAGCCCAGCTGTCTCCCCTTCATGTCCATCTGTCTCTCTCCCACGTCCCTGCTCTGTTTTCCATCCCCCGTTCGCTTGGCTCTCGTCTCCAATTGACTTTGTCTTCATCATCACTCTTTTTGTTGTCTCATTCCGCCGTTTCCAACTATTGTTCACTTCCCGACCTCTCCATAGCTTCTGGTCACACCTGTTCACTCATTCCAGGTCCTCATCAAGTTCCTCCCCAAAGTCCAATGCTCAGCATTCATCTGTTTGTGTTATATTCATCGTTTCCGACCACATCCTCTTTTTTGTTTTGATCAGTTCCACTCACTGGGGGCAAGGAGTGGTGTCCTGGGCTGGTACATCACAAGTCCATCACAAGGACATGGACAAAGTACCAGGCAAAAACCCACCTGGTACATCCCAAGTCCATTTAGAATGTTCCCAGCCAGTTTCCCTGCAGTGTTCCTGGGTCAGGAAATGGCTGGTACATTCACAGTGTTCCAGATCATGTGACCAGGGTGTCCCCATCAGGAACATCATGGGAACATCCAAAATTTTCCCAAAGAAAGTACCCAGAATTTTCCTGAGTGGTTCATTCAGAATGTTCCCAGTCCCTGGGTCAGGAAATGACCAGTACATTTGCAGTGTTCTAGGTCATGTGACCAGGATGTTCCCATCAGGAACACTGTGGGAAAATTCACAATTTTCCCAAAGAAAGTACCCAGAATTTTCCTGAGTGGCTCATTCAGAATTTCCTTTGCGATGTTCCCAGCAGTGCAATCACAGTGTTCCCAGTCAATAAAACTCAAAATGAACCAGAACAATGGCCCCGAAATGTTCCCGAGTAGCACATTCAGAATGTCCTTGAAATTCCACCCATGGTGAACCACTTTTGGTAAATTTTGGGTAAACTCTGGGGACACTGCAAGGACATGTCAAGGAAACTGGAAAACTGGGGACATTTTGAATGTACCCAGCATTTCCCCAAAGTTTACCCAAAATTTACTGAAAGTGGTTCACCATGGGCAGAATTTCAAGGACATTCTGAATGTGCTACTTGGGAACATTTCGGGGCCATTGTTCTGGTTCATTTTGAGTTTTATTGACTGGGAACACTGTGATTGCACTGCTGGGAACATCGCAAAGGAAATTCTGAATGAGCCACTCAGGAAAATTCTGGGTACTTTCTTTGGGAAAATTTTGAATGTTCCCATGGTGTTCCTGATGGGGACATCCTGGTCACATGATCTGGAACACTGTGAATGTACCAGCCATTTCCTGACCCAGGAACACTGCAGAAAAACTGGTTGGGAACATTCTGAATGGACTTGGGATGTACCAGGTGGGTTTTTGCCTGGTACTTTGTCCATGTCCTTGTGATGGACTTGTGATGTACCAGCCCAGGACACCACCCCTTGCCCCCAGTGAGTTACACTTTGACGCCACTCTCACTCCAAGACATCTCGCTATGGTTTCGTCAATCAGAATCCTAAACTGGTTCTGAAAGATGGAATCCACCCGTTGACCTGCCTCGATTTTCGTGGTGCTCCGAAGCTCGACAGCACAGTTCCGATGCCTCACTACTCCGTGTCACGACATCGCAACATTGGGACGTAGTCTCCCACCTCTCTATATCTTCTCTCGAGTCTCTACCCTCACTCTGGTGTCTCGATGTCCCCTTCCTCTCGTGTCTTGCTGTTTTCCCTTGTGTCTCAATGTTTTTCCTTGTGTCTCGATGTTTTTCCTTGTGTCTCGACGTTTTCCGCTTGTGTCTCGATGTTTCTGCTTGCATCTCAACATTTCTGCTTGTGTCTCAATAGCTGCAGCCCAATAAATATATTTATTCCAGTCTGCAATGGGAGCAACCTTTATAAATCACTCTGCTTAACTTTGCAAATATAAATGTACTTTTGCCCATGGCAACATTTGTAAATGTGGTCCCTCAGACGAAACGTTCAACCCATTGTCTTGGGCCAGTGGCCCATTGTCTCGGACCAGTGGTCCACTGCTTCGGACCCAGAGAAGTGATGGTTTGATGGGGTGAGTCCCACTATCTAGGGGTGCTTCTCGGGTGTTCCCCTCCCATCAAAATACATCTGGGAGGATGACCAAGTGTGGGAAATGCTTCCCCTGGCATCCTCCCCTTCCGGATGACCCCCTGGGCAGCCCCACTAGCCATATTTGGCCAATATATTTTGATTAGCTTACCTAAGCATTATTTTGCTGGCCGGTTCGAAAAGTGTGTACACAAAAATCTTCGAAATTAAATACGAGAAAAATACCAGGCCCTGCAGAACGTCAAACGCGCGCGATCCCGCTATACGCGACCACAAACGGACGAGAATTGAGCGAGATATGCTTGATTTTCGTATGGGTGCCGGGCGAGCATTGCCAGCTCACCGCGCGGATTGATGGGATTGATCGCGACTTCCTTTTTGGGAACGCGCGTGGTACCCGGGCATCAGCAAACCAGTCGGAATTAGATCGAGGTAGGTATAGGCATATCTGGCCCGCCTGGCTCATCTGGTCCCGCATTCGTTCACCGACCGATATCAGCGTAGATACACCGAGATCAAGGAGTTCC
>Ga0307513_10000191_pt1 | contig 89051 bp, 81 predicted proteins | sample 15_EM_MG_FD_202174 | JGI IMG/M metagenome (GOLD analysis project Ga0307513, IMG submission 202174) | Populus trichocarpa ectomycorrhiza microbial communities from riparian zone in the Pacific Northwest, United States - 15_EM | ecosystem: Host-associated > Plants > Roots > Unclassified | place...
TGAGTAGTCTCCCAGATGCCTCCGGGAAGTCCCTACTCAGGAAGCTTGGGTTCGGATATATGCTCTCCCCTATGGTGGCATATACCTCGCGCATAATTATGCAAGCTATTCCCGCTAGGGTAATACTAGGGTAATAACTGCTCGGAACAAACACTTTGATATCCGGTTGTTCAAATCACGCGAGGTTCCACAACAGGGAATCGTTGACTTCACATATATTCCTAGTTCGAACAATGTGGCTGATGGGCTTACAAAGGCACTTGCTAAAACCGCTCATTGTCACTTCCTTAATATGGTTGGCCTTCAAGTCCAACCATAGCTTCTCGCTTACAGTTTTAACCGCCTTGTTGTTTTTTCATTTTCTTGCTTCTGTTACCTCCTTTTGCTTTCCTTCATTCTTAAATCTTTTCTTGTTGTAAGTGCTCTCACTGTTGACTATCCGGCCAGGAGAAACAGAGAGTATACCTTTCCCCTCTGAGACAATTTGGATGAGGGGTTTTACTGGTGCTCAATGATGTTTAGGCCTTGGGTTGTGTATCACTGGTTATTCATCTTACTCTGCTTGTTGTAGGGCCGGAAGTGTTGGAAACTGTAGTTATGGGTGCGCTCTCCTCTCATCTGTTGCTGTAGTTACGAGTGACACCTCGTGACCACTTATGTCACCCCCCCCTGTTCCCTCTTAAATCCTCGCTTCCCTTTTCTCTTTCTCTTTCTCTTTTCTTCTTCTCTCTCAACAGTCTTCTTGTTCAATAAGTATAAACAAGTATTTTGCTTTCTCCGGTGACCACTTTGCCTTTGAACCTGAGGAACTACTCGCTTGCCCTCTTCTGCACCCGATAGTTCTCAACACTTATGTTTATCAAGTCACACGATATTACTCATATCTTCCGATTTTAAACACAAGTGCTGTGAACCCCATGACTTGGGTCATCCCCAAGCTAGTCCCGTCTTGAGAAATTTTCAGCCTCACATTTTTAATTATCATACCCCTTTTCATCGGGCAGCCTGACTTTGATCCTTCAAAGCTTATTCTCAGGCACCAAGAGAGCGATTAGTGACTCGCGACACTTCCCTAGCCCGGACAATATTCGGGCACTTCAATGCCTCAGAAGCCGGCAATTAATGACAGGAGTGGGGGAATCTCTAGAAGCATTTAGGAAACTCATCACCAAGAATAATTGTTGCATGTTCAAGTTGTTTGCTAGATATTTCTTATTTTCCTTCTTCTGGGTCACCTACTCTCATACCTCTCGTCTCCTGTTTTTCCTAGAGTCAGCACTGCTTCAATGTCTCCCAAGTACCAAAGTTGACTTCTTTAAATATAATTAGATCAATCCCTGCTCTTGAATAGTTTGGGCTTTCTGGGTGGCTCAGGCTTTGTTTGGGTCCTGTCAGGTTTGGGTTGGGCCAGCCATCACTTGGGCCAGGTTTGGGCAGGGCTTAAGACTTTACAGCCTGGGCCGGCCCATCGCAAGGCTTGGGCCCTATCTGACCGGGCCTGCAGATATCTGCAGGCGTTCGATATCTGCAGGCATCTTCAGATATCTACATATATTCCTGGGCATCTGAAGATGTTGGTTACCTATAAACAGAGTGTTTTCTAATCATACGGGATATGCCAGAAGCCTGCAGGCTTTGCAAAAGTCTATCCTATAAAGCCTAGGCCTGTTTCACTTTGACTTGGCTGGGCCGGACTGTACAGTGCCGTTAGAATAGTTCTGGGACAAACGGCAAAACACACCAAATATGCCACATTTCGAGGTGCCCCAACACAAAAATGCCTAATAGCACTGCAATTCTCTTAAATTAAAAAAATCAGGCACTATCTCAAATTCAATATACTGAGCTGGTAGAGCCTCTAGATAGTTCTAAGCCTTGCAGACCTTTCTTAAAGTGGTGGTAGCCAGATTTCATGGTTTCATGTGCTTAGTAATTCAATATGTAATTGGACACTCTTGCACTATTTAGTAGAAAAACAGTCTCAACACTTGTTGAATTGTAAAGTATAAAGTAGGTGTCTTGGCATTGATTTCTCACCACAAGCTAGAATACACAGTGTACCTTCCCACAAGGGCTCAGAAAAAATATGAATTTTTTTTACAAGGTACACCAGATACAAGAAGTGGTGTCAGTAAAACTGAAGGCTCTCACTAAGTGAGATGGGGGCTGTTGTGGTGTGCTGAAAAGTGGGACTTTTGGTGTGTTTTGGCATTTGTCCCCGAACTTTTCTAACTCCACTGTACATCTGCAGCTATCTGCATGCCGTCCTGGCCGCTTGCGAATGCTGAGTTCAAGTAAATTGTACTCTATAGTATTCCACTAGCCCAGCTCTGAGGCACCCTCCATTACAGCCGGAGAATCGTTACAACAGGGTTCATCACAACCAGGTGCAACTATGATATATGTTTATTTTTTATATTTTATTTTTACAAGTACTAAATTTTTGAGTGGAGTAGTGCCTTTGGTATGGCAATTTACGCTAGAGCAGTTTATCGAGAATCCTGTCTTGCTTAGTTTGTTTAATAGCGAATATTAGATCCTGGGCTATCAGACCTAAGCTCTTGTCGAACAATGGTCATCGTAATATTTCATTACTCTTTGAATCACTACTTGCTGTAGTGGTCTGACGGTATTTGATTTTGGCGAACTTACCCGGTGATCTTTAGAAAGATGGGGCAGATCATAGTGAACGGAGAAAGGTACTACAGAGTTATCGTGTCGCACTGTGCTATACGAGTACTGTGCGAGGTGGTGTCAGTGGGTATCGAAACGTCATAGTGTCTAGGGCGAGGTCTTAGGAAGAGCTTCCCAGCCTGCATTGCCGACACCAAGGACTATTCTACGAGTCTTAAAGTTAGGCCATGTGCAAGTTCTTAGACTGATTCATTCATAAGACCCGATGCGCCCAGATATTTACCGAGCTAGCCTGTTTAACCGTAGCTATTCTAGGGCGCTCATTCATCAAAGCTCAATACCGGTGTCTGCGCCGCAGAGCGCGCATAATTGGGCGACGCTTGCGAACACAGCAACTGTTGCACGCGGCTGGGGTGTAGGCAAAAAAGCTGAGCTTTGGTGGTATTCAAGAGCAGCCGTGCGCACAAACGTCGTTCAATTATCAGCACCCGCGGGGAGAACGTAGGGTACTCTACTGAATGAAGAGGTGTGAAATTTCTCAGTACTGATATGGTAAGCACAACTACGATGTTGTCTGTCCAGATTTGGGGGAGATTGGCTGAGCGATCCGGCCTGTTGAAGTTACACAAAAACCCCGCCCTTGTTCAACCCCAGAACTCCAGTTGTCGAACAACTCTACCTCCCATCATCCACAATACCCGAAGCAACAAAAGCAGAAAATGTCAATCATTCAGCAATAATATAAACTCTTGGAACACCACTGTCAGCATTTCGAATAATTTTGTCGCCAGCGATGACAGACATAATATCCTAGCCTGGCTATCCCCGCTGGATCCTGGGGTGCGGCATCAAGACATCCGAGACCGGCGAGTTGAAAATGTAGGGGAATGGATTTTACGAACTGAGGAATTTAGAAGCTGGTACGCCAGCAGCAGCGCGGGGGATGAATCCGATAAGGCAGTTTTATTTTGCTATGGGGATCCGGGGGTCGGAAAGACATTTATTAGGTAACTAGGTCGAACACCGAGAAACGGAAGAGCGCAAATTCTCACAAGCTGTGGTGTTAGTTCATTGGTGATAGACAGCTTGTGTGATGGGGCCGAAGAACAAAATGCAACTGTTGCATGTTTTTATTTCGATTTCGCGGCTCAAAAGGACCAGTCCATCACGAACATGATGGGCGCCCTGGTGAAACAGCTTGTTTGTGGGCTGGAGAAGCCCCCTGAGGAGATATCACGAGCATATCGGGACCAAAAGAGTGCCGTTGGTGGGCGGAGGCCGCTACTTTCCGATATTGTGAGGATGTTACAGACTGCCTCTTCCAAATAGCGCACGTTCGTATATATCGACGCTCTGGATGAATGTGTGGCGGGGCATTGGGTCAAGCTTCTCGATTCGCTGAATCAGGTTTTCCAAAAGTCTCCAAGGACTCGAATATTCGTGACCGGGAGACCACACATTCGGCCGGAGATCAGAAGGTGTCTTGAAGGAAAGGTAGCTAATGTATCCATATGCCCCAAGAGAGATGATATCATTAGATTCCTTCACAGCAGACCGCACAAGGATACAACCCGAGATGCGATGGACAGTACTAGTAGTCTAGAGGCAGATATCTTAAAGAAAATTCCAGAAGATGTTTCTGAAATGTACGTGGAAGCAACAACACAAGGAAAGCTACCTCAAATTATTCACGAACGCATACATATTCAGATTCCTACTACGAGTAGTGTCGCTAAATATCGGTGCGATCTTGCGAGAGACTACAATCTATCGTAGGCGACAAAAGCTTAGCGCCATGACCGATGGCTTGGGGCTGGGGGAAGCATATGGTGCAACTCTAGATCGGGTAAAGGGACAGGGCGGGGATAAAACGAGGCTTAGCATGGCCGCTTTGATGTGGATATCCCACTCAGAGCGGCACTTGAAGGCCAGTGAGCTGTGTGATGCTCTTGCAGTCGAAACTGGATCTCCGGATCTCAGTCCCGGCAATGTTCCTTCAATAGGGACACTACTAGCTTGTTGTCAAGGACTTATTACTGTAGATAAGGAGGCCTCTACTGTCCGGTTAATCCATTACACCCTTCAAGAGTACCTCCGGTATCACCCCAAGCTCTTCGGCAGGGCTCAGCCGACAAAACCTGCTTGAATTATCTGTATTCTCGGAAAATCAAGGCTCTTTCGACTAGTCCTCTCCCGATCTCCAAGACACTCCCTTTCTTGAATATTCCTCTCTATACTGGGGAATGCATGCAAAAAGGGATCTTTCAGATTGCGCAATATTGCTGGCATTGAGGCTGTTTGACTACAGTAACCACATATCCTCTAAAATCCTCTTGCGAGCGCAGAAACAGCAATTCAGCACTGTGGATCTCGACAAAGCCCCCGTATTCAGTGGCCTGCATTGTACATCCTTCTTCGGTATTGTCGAGATTGTGGCTAGTTTGCTAGAGGTAAAAGGTTGTGATATCAACCAAAAAGACTGTGTGGGTAATACACCTCTCGTGTGGACAGCTCACAATGGGCACGAGGGCGTGGTGAAGGTACTGCTTGGACGAGACGACGTCGACCCCGACGGACCCGGAAACAACGGCCTAACACCACATGATTGTGCTGCTCGGTGTGGGCACGAGGGAGTAGTAAAAATACTTCTTGGACGAGACAACGTCGACCCCAACAAATCCGGCGACGGCAGCCGAACAACACCCCTCTGGGCTGCTCGGAACGGCCACGAGAGAGTGGTGAAAATACTCCTCGGGAGGGACGACGTCGGCCCCAATAAGCCTACATTCAGCGGCGAAACCCCACTCCTGTGGGCTGCCTGTAAAGGGTACGAGGGAGTGGTACAAATACTCCTCGGACGGGACGACGTCGACCCCAACATACCTGGTGACGGCGGCTGAACACCACTCTTCCAGGCTGTTTATGGTGGGCACGAAGGGGTGGTGAAAATACTACTCGGACGGGACGGCGTCGGCCCCAACAAGCCTACATTCAGCGGCGAAACACCACTCCTGTGGGCTGCCTATAAAGGGTACGAGGGAGTGGTGAAAATCCTACTCAGACGGGGCGACATCGACCCCAACAAGTCCGAATCCAGCGGCGAAACACCGCTCTAGTGGGCTGCTTGTATGGGGCACGAGGGTAGTGAAGGCACTACTTAGACGGGAAGACATCGCCCCTCACAAGCCAAACAATTTTAGTCTAACGCCACTACGGATGGCCGCTTCGAAAGGCTATGCGGGAGTAGTAGCGCTACCACAGCTTGGTCTTCGCACGACCTAAGCCCGAGGGGGTATTGTCCTCCTCACCACCTTCTAACATTCGCAACCTACCCGCCATCCCTGCAAGGGCCGCCGCTACGCCACAAATATGTTTGTCGTCACCGCTGCCTCCCTTCTCCCACCCCTACCCAGCCCCCTCCCATAACCAAAAACACCGCCCCGCAGTAGTTATCTTTCTTTTCCTTCCGTGTAGGCTTGCTGCAGAAACTTGGGTCAAATATCTTGTTTTAGTTGAAGGATATCTTATGCGATGGAAAAGGACACATCCACTAAATACCCATCCAAACCTCTACCCGAATTTTCTTATGTAGTCGAGTTGGGATCTTTCAGCTTATTTCCCAAAATTCAGACTGGCGTTGGTGGGGCGCTACTCCTAGAGTATTGGGTTGAGATAAGCCCTCATGGCTCGAAATTTGCATCTAAATTACTTCCATACTTGCTTTCAGGTTGCAAGCCCTTTTCTTTTGTACATTTGGTATTCACCTATCTTTTCTACAAATCCCTTTTTTCCCTTTCCCCGTCTCCCCGCGGGTTGTTCATGTTGAAATTTTCGGTATATCTCCTATGTATATTTCATGACACTATCGTGTATTCTTTTACTTAGTTTGTGTTTCGGTTTCGCCTGTACACCGCTTACATTACTACTGCTATGATATATATTATGGTGTTTTATTGTTTATTTTAGGATATTATCTGAGGGTTTAACATGTGCTATCCTATCCGGTGTCCAGGATTTATGGTTGTTTATGCATTTCTTATGCACCATTATTGGTCATGATATTTCTAATAATCACCTCACACCCTTATAGATTCACGCACATTGTTTGAGAATTACTTGGCAGAATTTCAGGGTAAAACATGTTCACACTTATGCTTCTTACATTGTTTTCCCTATATTTCTTACACGCATATGGATGCGCACTTTTCTATCAATAAGGTGCTACCCCCCACCTGGCTTAGAAGAATTAAGAACCAGAACTCCTACCAATATGCTCTCCTACCCTCGCACTTGCATAGTGTTATCCACATAGAATAGATTGTACCTTTGGCATTCACATTTTGAACAGTTCAGATATAGAGAAAAAACATGAATGCAAGTACTTCTGAACATGTCAAAAGCGACGTAAACGCTAGCCGCTGACTAAATTATAGTGATGAACAGCCCGACTATGGACAGGGTTTAATGAAGATCACACTTATATTCCACTACCTCCCAAGTATGAACTTGGGCGCGATGTTGGGAGGCTATTTCTACCTTGTAGTTTCTCTCACCAAAAAAAATCAACAGGGTACCGTAAAAACCGAAATAATTGGGCATGGCGCTAGGACGTCCAGAATTGCCCCTTTTGATTAGGGGGACAAAACACACCGCGAAGATTCTCCTTCAGCCCTCACCTGAGACAGCAGGCCTTACCAGGAGAGGCAACTCCAACGTCCTAGCGTGATGCCCAATTATTTCGGTCTTTACGGTATGGTGTCTTTCGACTATACCAGATTAGCTCCCATTCTTCGGCTACAACCCCAACCTGTTAAGAGTGGCCAAGCGGTCCAGTTCTACACAGTATTGGCCTACGAGCGAGCTTGGATGGATATTCCATCTTCCCTTGCCCTCTTTTGCTCACCAGTTCTTCTTTTCCCTTCTCCGCGCATCTCATGCTCGGGTCAGGCGTCACGAACCCGTATAATCCCCCCTCAAGATGAGTGTTTGATTGGACGTCAGGTGGATAATGCGAAGGAGAACGCTACCGCGGGGGTGCAAAGCTGGATCCAAGATATGCCTACCCGCTGTGCCCGGGGTTTGTCGTGTATTTAAAAACCTAAAGTGGAGTTTCTTCCCCTGCTCTATACTATACTCCATTTGTATACCTTCCCCCCCTCCCGCATCTCCATTGAGATCTAAAGAGTTCATTTACACTAGGCGGCTTACAGCGTCCGGTAAATTCAACACAGTGCCGTATCGCACTATATCATATCGTACGCTACTGGCATGTGCACCTATATTTCGAACCCAGAAATAGAGGTCTTTTGATAACGACATGTCATCAGCACCTCCCTTCCACTCAGTCAAAAATAGAAACAAAAGAAAAAAACCACCACCTCAACCATCTATCTTCCGAGATGACAGACAGGAGGCACTAACAGCTATGCTATATTTCACCATCTTTAGCAGGCGCACAAGTTATAATTCACTCAGCCATGCCATCGATATTGGTGTGAATAAGCTTCCATAGTATCCGCTCCGACACCACCATGACAAAGGATCCAGCTCCTCCTCTACTCATGTATTGCCTCTCCTCCGTTCTTTCACACCGACTTTTGACAAGAACCCAAACATGCCCAAGGGCAGAGGTCTGGTGAGTGAGGTGGCTGGCATAGCCTATTTAATTCCACACTACAACCGGCACTCCCCCGTACACCTAATACTTAATACTTACCCCCATCAATAGCCCAATATCTTCGCTGACACCTCCGCATATCCACGGGAGCGCGGAAGGGGTGGGGCCAGGCCCCACGGATATCTCACCTCCGATCAAATCCCAATCTCTCCTTCTCTTTCCTTTGCTCTCTCCTAGCTCATTTCTAGAAGTGTAGTGATAGAGTATGATTGTAAAATGAAATTCAATCGAGAACAGAACCTGTGAGCCTCTTGGACGGGAAGTAGACCGCGCGCTCTCCGCCCTCTAGGCAAATCCAGGTCCCAGCCTTCACCGGATCCCCCGCCAGCCTTTCCTACACTCACCCTAAACAGAGCTCTGCCTTCAGGGACAGGAGCTCGAAAAGCCTGTTTCTTCCATTCCCTCCCACCTCCTGGCCACCGACAAAGTCCCCCTACCTCCAATTCTCCCTTCCTAACAGCCATTTCTCTCAGGAAAGAAAAACCAGAAACTTCTCTCAACTCAAATACTTTCCTGCTGTTCAAGGTTTGGCATCGAACCCGCCCCGTCAAGCAATCCCGGTCCATCCCAGCCGGAAGTTGTAACTCAGAGAGTTCTACTAAGGGCCAGCAGCAAACACACTTAGGGCCAGACAAGAAGGGTAGAAAGAGAAACGGAGTTCTCTAGTCGGCATCGACGAGCACTTGGTGGCATTCTCAGCAGCACCCTATCTGAAGTCTCGCCTGCGATTCGATGCTATCATTTGCCTTATGCGTGGAGTTCAATTGACTACGCCCTCCCGCTTCTGGTTACCATGCGGTACTCACTAGTGGCTTGGTTTTGAGACGTAGTTGGAGCCGCACGTTATCAGTCGTTCCAGAATAATCCTAGTAGAGACACCAGCATCTCGTCACCAATTAACATCTGAACCCAACCGCCAATATGCAGCGAGTGATCGGCTGTGATTAGTTGAGTAGTGGGCTAAAGCAGAAGTGGGAGGAACCTGGTTCGAAGCAGACGTTGGCGCTATTGTGAGGTGTTTCTTATGCAAGGTTGGGATATTGTGGGCTCAGCTATCTCGTAAAGGGTGTGCGTTATAGGGTAATTTGAAGGGACTGTTTAGAAATGCATTCTAAAAGGGCGTGCACGTATTCAATTGAAACAATGATTGTATGAAGCCTTTTCTTAGTATTTCTCTATCAAAATCCCTAGGTATCATACGCTAAATCGTTACTCTACGCCACTTTACAACAATCCCCCAACAACGTTAGGCTAAGCTAGCCCTAACATCCGCCTCCGCCTCCGCCACCGCACCCGCCACCGCCTCCGCCACCACCGCATCCACCACCCCCTCCTCCTCCTCCACCCCCTCCTCCTCCTCCACCCCCACATCCCGCCGCGCACGCTCCTCCTACACCCCCATCTGAGTTCCCGCACCCCCCAGCCGCAACCGCCCCACCGCATGTCCCACTAGCACAATTCCCTGCTTCACCACTTCCAGTGCTGAAGCATACCGGACCAACAGCATAATTATCCTTCAAAAGCGGCTCAACAAGGATATTCGCGAACGGGCCCATGTCAAAATGATTAGGCTTCTTGGCACTCCCTGGTTTTGTCTTGTCGAGTCGATGCTCAGAGATCAGCTGTTGGTAGAACGCTTTCCGGCGCTCCTGCGGGTACTTGTCTGGGACTTGGACCACCGAGTGAGCAGATACATGAGTCCCTGGGTCGGGGGCGTCGGGTGTTGGAAGGGGCTTCGAGGAGAAGTAGCGCTTGATCGTGGATCGGCAGAGAGAGCGGGTTGCTTCGCAGTACCAGCACGTACCTGGTCATGTTAGCTTCGTTATGTATAACAGTAGTATCCGGTAAAGTGGTGGGGTGCATACATTCACTATAAGGCTCACTATAGAGCTTTTCGTACTTCTCGCAGGTCCACTGGAACGCTTTCCCGAGCCTTGCTTCATCAATCTTATCGTCATGTCCGATAAGCTTTCCCGTGACAGCTATGCTATATTTCCAATAACTCGTGGGATTTCCCATAAGTGTATGCCACACCAAGTCCACATTTAAGGTCGGAACAACGCAACGATCAGGGTAGTTCTTGATCATGTCCATGAATCTCTCAAACTTTTTCACTGCTGCTTCAATAGTATCCACGATTGCGGGTGAGTGCAACCAGTCGATCTCGGCCATCTTCTTCACGAACGTGCCCTGCCGGATCACCGCCCCAACAAGGTGGATGGAGAACGGAGAGGGATTGCTCCAGAACCTGGACATCATCCTCCGGAACGAGATTTTTCCCTCGCGGTCAAGACGGCGATAGGGTACGGTGCCGGATTTAAGGAACTTGCGGCCCTCCAGAGAGCGGTTCATCTCTAACTTTATATCGTTGAAGTCGGCGGTTCGAGGATCGGACCCACATGTCCGTAGGGAGTTCTGGAGGTATATGCAGAATTGGTTCGGGAACATCCAGGTGTTATTGGGAAGCATGGATTCCGGGTTTGGCTTTCCGTCCATATCAAGAATTGTTCCTGGAAGCGGTGTTCCTGCTGGCGACGTCAAGCGATCGAGAGCTTGTAGGAACTTTGCTCGGGAGAGGGTATCGATGCTTATGGTTGCCCCGCAGGTTTTGTTTGGACAGGTTTGAGAGAATTTGGAGTCAGCGTAGCCTGTGTTGTCTTTACTATTGGTTACGGGAACCGGAACCAGGTTCGAGCATAGCGGACAGTTGACTGGGACACTATCTGGGCAGTCGAGATTTTCCACCCTGAGGTTGGTGCTTATTTGAAAATTATTTATCGCGGTGATTGGGAGGTTGTAGTCAAAGTTATTGTCAATTAGGGAGTCCTGTTTGTGTCCCGTTAGTTGTCGAAAATTTTGATTCGTCGGGAGGAACCCACAATAATGTTCCAGGGCAAACCCGCCCTCCAGAAATCGATCTTTCCGACCCGGTAACAGTCTTCCAAGAAACATCTTGGGTTCAAGATAAATGCGTGCCATACCATCAACACATCTAGCACCAGAGTGATTAGCTAACTTATCCCTGTCCCTGCAGTGATGGAACCATACCCAATGGTGGCATAGCGTCAATAGCAAACACGGTCCCCGAATCCAACGCTTTATCAAATTCCTGCGCTCTCTTCACAGCATTATGGCCCGTTATCTTCTCCTCGAATTTCCCGAGCTTGGAATTGTAAAGTATTTTCCACCACCGTGTGAACCGCTCCACTGCCCTCACAACGTATACTTCCCATCGTTTCTCTCTGATACCTGCTTGACGTTTCTTTGTTTCTTCATCGGTAACAACAACGTCCGGATATCCAAATAAATTATCCCTCCCGGATATTTGCTCTTGGAGTTTGTGGAAGCATGCCAGGAGCTTCAGATGAATGATGCATTGGTCCGTGGTAGGCAGGTAGGAGGAAGGCCCCTTTTCCTCCGGCTTTTGGAGGCCCGCAAAAAGTGAGCTTTCGTGAGTATAAGACATATTGGTGTAGAATGCCAACCCTTAATCGTATCCTTATTCGTACTATCATCACACACCGGGAGACGAGGAAGGAAGAAAGAAATTAGCAAACCATTTATACTCACCTCCCACCAGCCCTCCTCATAAGTCACCGTCTACACAAGGTACGTGCCCATGATATCCAGCTCCCAATCAACCAAACCCTCAGCTGACAACCTCTGAGCAAGGCATACTTCATAATACCGGTAACTCAGTCTAACTTCCATTTTCGAAGCTCAGGAGGCGCAGTAATCACGGATCACTACCAACTTGCCTACATGCGATACCGAAAAGAGAAAACTCTAACCCGGGCGCAGTATCTACGTATTTATGATGAGGTAACAATAGTCTTAGGGTATCACAGCTGAAACTAGTTAAGGAAACAAGCATGCCTTTCATACTCGGACAGACCCCCGCTCCTTTTCAGTCCAAAGGGCTTGGCAAGGCGTCTCTCTGCTCTTTGTGTTCCCAATAGACTAACTTACCGCCTACGTAAGAATTATCCGGCGCTAGCACTCGTAGTTTTGGGAGAAGAGATAGGCGGAACCGTCGCAAGTAATTCAGCCTTACCGGTAGAAGGCTACCTGTCGATCTTTCCGTGCCGTCGGTTGGAAGCTTCTGTCCCTATTCTCTAAGGCTATGCCAAGGTGATGTTTCAGGAGATCATTATTGGTCACCCGTATTAATTACCAGAGAAGGGCATTGGACGGGAACATTAGTGGCGTTTATGAGGGTCTCAGGGTGTCTCGAGTGGTGTACAAGTACTTGTAGGGGAATACCGGTAGGTTGGCCCAACCGGTGTAAAGAAGATACCGGTTCCGTAAAAACTCGAATAGAAGAAAAATGTGCTAGGACGTGAGTTTCCCTTCTGAGCTACGCGAGGGGGAAACGCCGCAAACTCAGCCCCCGGTTGAGACAAAAGAAAAGGAATATACGAGGCGCCTTACTAGGAGAGGCAACTCCAACGTCCCAGCACATTTTCCTTCCCTTCGAGTTTTTACGGTACTAGCTGTGGAACGTTGCTGCTAAGTGGGACAAAGCCCAACTAAAGCACCCTCAGGAGGTACTGGTACAAGTACGAGTACTTGGGCATTATAAAAGTTTCCGGAAATGTGGAGACGTTGCTTATGGTGGCCACCCTTAGGTTAGCACCAAGCCAAAGTCCACGTTTCCGGAAACTTTTGCAATGGACAAGTACTGGTACAATTGCATCTAAAATGAACGCCAAGACTCCAGACCTCAAGGTTTCGTTCAGTGTGTAGAATGACCACACAGTACCAGGCAGGAGAGGCTACTCTACTCTGGCAAGGCGTTGAGGGGATCTAAGCATCCTTCCTCGAGGATTGCTGTAGTATAGAGGGATCTATAAATACACGGCCAAGACCTATTGGCCGCCTCACGAAAGCTGTCGCCGCGATCGGTCCCACCTTAAGAGCTCGAATAATTTGACCTCACGCTAGGTCTTTGGGGCTGCATTTGCTGCTAAGGCCTGGCTCTTTTTTCTTTTCCTCTGCCTTAAGTCAAAGCCGAGGGGGCCAGTTTCCGCTGTGCGCTCGCCCTCCTGGGCGGAAATTTCAGACGTCTTAGCGCGGGGTCTAATTATCCGAGTTCTTACGGTAATCCATCAGCACGCCATAGGTGTCCGACAGTACCGTACAATGCAGTGCTACAGCTACGAAGACATTTTTGAACTACCTAAATATCGATGTCGACTGACAAGATTGTTTGGGAGCAACCGCGCCCCCCCCCCCCCCCACGATGTTTTTGCGGAGCGGCAAGATGTCGCAAAACTCCCGCCAGGAGGCGAGCGATGTCAATGATGGAAATGAGGGTCTCAAGAGAACTCGCGTGGAACTTAGGCACTTCGTAGTGAGCATATGAAATGTAACTTCAACCACTCGCACTTTGTTCATTCGTTTGCCCACTCACTAAAAAAATAATGGTAAAGACAAGTGCATAAGTAAAACACAAATACTACGTCCCGATCCTTCCATGAGCCACACCTATCTCTGTATTTCCCCACATGTCCCCATTCCTCCGTACACTCCGGTGATAACAAAACGAAAAAATGTCGGCGCAATCCATTGTTAAACAATCTCCCGCATCCGAACCATCTGCATATCTCCTAAGCCCTCCCTCACACTCCCCCAACAAAGCCCAGCACATTCGTCCAATAAGCGAGTGCTAGTGAACCTAGCAAACAACAACGGTCGCATGCCATTGCATCTCCCGATGGTGATGGGAATTGCAGTTAGGACATTATCGAAGTCCCCCTCGGAGACAGCAGAGCCGACGCGAGCCAAGCTGGCGAGAACAACCCTGCCGCCACGGGAGCGAGTTTCGGAGATAGTGATGGACCCCATAGACCACAAGCAAGTCGACATCAGCGGAGTTGGCGAGACCGGCTCCACCTAGCAGCCGCGGACTCATACCCGGCCATAACCCAGCAGCCCCTTAGCGGCCCGAGGATAAAACCAACCTAAAGGACGCCACCGAGAACCCCCCCCCTCTCTTCCCATGGCTAAGCGTTGCGCGGAGGGATTACATCACTTTCTATAGGATGAAGGGATAGCCGCGAATCCAACAGACAAACAGCCCGAGGCGGGCGCAAGCACTCGCACATCGCGAAAATCCTCGTACAAAGCAGCCGCACAAACCCCACCGCATGGTCCTGAACCAAGGGATGCCAATTTCTAGCATGCCAGCGACCGCAGGGCGCGAAATCAAACTCAATCATGAAGGCCACTTCTCTATGCAGCGACCTAGGGTGGCGAAGACATCACCCGCTACCCCCCACAAGAAGGCAAAATTAACTTGGCAGCCACCAACCACGAAAGAAGAACAGTTCCGCACGTCGTGCCTTGCCTCCTAGAACGTGAGGACGCCGACGTCGATGCTTGTGGCGCCGCAAGAGTAGACGCGTGAGTTACCTGCGGCGCATGCAAGCGGATAGGACAGCGCTCACGGGATCCCTATGGGTAGGTGTCAGAGCACGCCGGCGCATACCGCGGTTGAATGTGGTGAGGTGGATGTGGTGAGGATGTTGCTGTGGTAGGCGGTGGTGACGGGTAGTAAGTGTAGAATGAGGAAAGGATGACAACTCGAGATTCATAATAGTTAGGAGGGGATCAAGCGGCGGTGGAGGTGTTCCCGCAGTCTAACAATTACCCGCGCGGATTACGGACCACGCCATATCGTGGCGTCTGGTCAATCTCAGTTCCACAAATGCCGGTATCCCGTAGGTAGTCCCATCACAGATATCTCCTATATATTGGGGAACTCGCGCACTAAGACTAATTCTTGTACAACCTTGGGACCTACAGGTGATCCCCAGGCTTTAGCCGGCACGCACGAGCTCCCCATTCTAAATCATTTCAGTTGTGTCCCAACATCCCCTGGCGTTCAATGGATCCACGGGAACACTCTTCAAAATTTAAAGCACGGTCAAAGAATGGTCACACTGAGCAAACATTCACTTTGGGTGCATTTCGCCTATCAACTATCTCTACCAGCCGTTAACCCGTAATCCACACAACGACCCCCACGTTCCGAACTCCTGGGGTGCCTAGCGCATTTTGTAGCCCGGTGCCGCTGTGCGTGGGGCATCGTGTCCCCCAAACGAGTGAGCGCCCATGAGTAAGTCAATCCCATCCCGTTGGCCTTCATTCAAACATTACATTGTTCACCTGATCGCCAACTACTCCAACACCCAAAGCAGAGATCGCAACAACTACGTATTATTGTATGGGTGTTACCCCCTCATCTATCCGTCATCTCCAGCAAAACCTACTGCATATACCAAAAGAGAAACTAGAAAAAATACAAAAATACAAAAATCACAGCCAACATCTATACCCCACGGCATTTCAAGCGTCCTCCTGGTGTCTAGCAGGATCTCCACCAAACGGGCCTTTGCCATCCTCCACGTGAAAGAAGCTAACGCCGCATTCCTTCCTGCGTCCGAGGAGGTACCAGATTGAACTTCCCCAGCACATGAGCACACCGACCCAGCTCCATGTTGGCACTGAGCCGTGCATGAGGAGCGCTTGAAAAGCTGTTCTAGGATAGGTTGAAGCTATCATTGTTAATGGTGTTGTTGCCTATCCATGTTAGCTCCAGGCTAGTACAAAAAAGGGGGGGGGATGTACTCGAAGCAACAAAAACCCACTAACAAACGTGGTCCATGCACCCACACCACTGAATAATTCCACCAGCCAGAACCAGGGAAGGTCAAGGATATAACAGTTCCGACTAATGTCGCGGACTTCTCCGCTTAGAAATATCCAGGGCAGGATCATAGCGATGCTGAGCACGTTCACGTAATGCAGTAACTTCCACGCGGATCTAGTCTCTTCTTTTCCATCGGTGGAGAGCGTCCTGTCTATTGGGCCCACGCCTAAGAGGTCGCCCAAGCCGGAGGTATTATTAGGATTTCCGCGGAGAAGAGACTTGTATGTCTTCGTGAGGAGGATCGGGTATGCTGCCACAAATATTGCTGAGAAGAGACCGGCGAGGAAGCCCTCGATTGCGAAACGCGTGCCGGGGCGGAGAGCCGCCATTGCTAGGGAGAGGACCATGGTTATGCAGGAGGACATGGTGGTTACGGAAAGGGAGTTGTTGACTGTGAAGAGGTGGGTGAAGATCATTGCGAGGAGGAGGGAGCCAACGCGGGAGAGGTGGTAGATTGGCGGGTTTGTGTAGCTATTAGTAGTTAGTATTCTGTATAATGTACTAATTGGATCGAGTAAACGTACGCAAAGCCAATGTTGCTGAGGACGATTTTCAAGCTATAGATAACGGCGACAGGGACAACCCTCTTGGCTTCGGCCCATTTGAACTCGAAGACACCTCCCTCGCGGCTTCCGATGGTCAATTGCTTGGCAAAGTCTCGAAGGCCACCCCCCGATGCTCGCCGCTTGCCTTTTGAGGGGGTAGGGAGTGGGGCTACCATGCTGCCCAGCCCAAGGGTGTGTAATGAGCGAGAGAACGAGCGAGTTATTGAAGCGGCAAAGTAAAGGAATATTTGTGTCATTATTAGTTGGAAGAGAGTTGTGGTAATTGGATAAACAAATCTAAAGAGTTATCAGCTACAACTCGGCCTCAGGGGACATTTCTAAAATACTTATAAACACCAGCTATAAATAAGCAGGTTAGCAAGACATCACCCCCCGAGAGCACCGAACGCAGGAGTTACTTACTGAGAAGCGTAAACTCATTAACTTTCGAAAGCGCGAATCCGGCCCCTCCGTAAAACACCACCAGAAGTCCAATGTACATCATCCATCCCCGCTGGGTATTCCACAACCACCATCCGAGCCTACCATTTTGCGTCCATTTCGCAAGCCCCCGACTCTCCGGCTCACCCCCTTTCCCAATCCTCCACTCGTGATAGCCAGCACCACCACCCCCACCCCGTAGCCTATCCAAATCACCGCCGTTCCTCGGAAGCGGGCTCGGCGTCCTACTCATCAAACTCCCACCACCGGTACCTTGAACGGGAGCCCCTCTGTGCACCGGTAGTAAGGGTATAGAATGAGGACTCAATTCATTCCAAGGAGGAGACACACTCCGGCTCTGTGACTTGGACTGGGAGCCCTGGGACCTTGCACTCGAGGGCCCATCTTCGTCAGAGGAGGATTCCAGAAGGAGGTTTGGTTGACCTTGGTGCGAGGATACGGAGCTCCCGCCGCTACTTCGGTTCCGGGCTCGGGAGTGGGAGAAGGGTGTTGTCGAGCTGGAGGGAATAGAGGATGACGCGAGGATTTCGTGAGGTTTCCGGAAGAAGCGACTTGCTGGCGAGCGATTCATTAGGTAGCCTAGTGCAGTATTAGTGGAGGGCTGGTGGAGGAGTGGCCAGGGGAAATGGAAAACAAGGTGGGCGAGAAAGCCAAGCATCAGTGGTCTTGGCATGATGCCTGTCTGGGGCAAGGCGCAAGCAGCCCAACCACAACCCTGGCCAATGCTCCCTCTGAACGGTAGCACCATCACATGGCCAGCCGATACCTGTGCTGAGGGAACTTCTGTAGCGGTGGGAACAGGCGGACCTTCATCCTAATGTAGACTAAGTTGTCCCTTCGTTTCCCGAATTTCACAGCTTTTTCCTGTGCGCGCGGCATTGTGATCAACAAATGCCATCCTAGATCTGGTTAGGGCTGGATATCAGGACTAGTGAGGAATAGGCCATAGTAGATCACAATGTGAGAGCAAAAAAATCAGTAGAAATTTGTACTGCGGTGGATTTGTCTCTTGACTCATGTTAACAATTTCGACCGGAATGGCGACTACACAAACGATCAATGACTGTTATGCAAGGCCGAGTGTTCCCGGTTTGAGGTCTATATTTACACAAACTAGGCGGACCGTGGGGAAGACCTACTGATGTGGAGATGGAGGAGGAAGAGCTGGTTGAGGCAGAGGGTGTGCAGATGGGGGTCGGTAACACTGGCAGAGGAGAGGTAGAAATTGACGATAATGAATTTGGTTATGAAGGAAGAGATGAAGAAAGAGAAGATCCATATCGGAGAAGTACAAGAGAAAGACAGCTTTCACATCCGCGCCTGGTGCCACAATTTCAACCACTCATTCATCTTGCTCCTAGGCATGAACAGCAAGCCGACTATCCCAAAGGATTTAATGTGAATGCAGGTGTATTGACATTTTTCAGACTGTTTTTTTTTGATAATGCTGTATTCGAGCAACTTGTGCAAGTCACAAATTTGTGTGCAAGTTTTGAGCATGCAGGGAACCCAGAACACTGAAAATGAATTCGAATATCAGCAGCAGAATTAACAATCTTTATAAGCATTATTACCTACAAGTGCTATGCCAGTGGGGAATGATTTCATACAAGACAGAGATCATTTTGGTAGTAAACTGCCCCTCTCTTGTATAAAAATATTCCCCATGACACTTGTATATGAGTGTACTTCCTTCTACTCATGTGTCAGATTACTGGAGAAATGATAGCAGTTATTCATTCCACCATATTGGACATTATATATCTCAGAACTGCTTTAAGCAACTTAACCAATTCTTTCCCATCTCTCTATCATATGACTTGCTTCCAAGATCTCACTGGTACCTGAAGTTTTAGCCTCTAGTATCTATTTTTTCTAAGTCTGCTTACTTTCAGTCTCATCTCTTAACTACTAGTAATATGATAGTGGACCTACTAGTTATCTAAAAACAATACACAATTTAAAAAAAAACTAGTTCTGTAATATAAGTAACTTTCTGGACTGCTTTGTTAGAAATTATGAGAATTTTTCAACCCACTGTGAGGACCAAGAGCTTGAGATTCGAATTAAATACTGTAAAAACTCAAATAGAAGAGAAATTTTCTAGGATATTGGAATTTCCCTTCTCAACTAGCAAGGGGAAAACACCGCAAACAGCCCAGAGTTGAGACAAAAAAAGGAGGAATATACGAGTCGTCTTACTAGGAGATGCAACTCCAACGTCCTAGCACATTTCTCTTCTATGTGAGCTTCTATGGCGCTCCTGTAATATACCTTTGTATAAGAAGCTCAGAAGACTGGAGGCATCTTCTGCCCACTATCATTCTCTCTGGCATTGTGCCATAGGCATTAACTAACAGAGCCTATCACCTATGAATGATAATATCTAGATCACTCTGAAGGCTTCGGGAGATTTTGAATTATTTCTTTGCAATCAACAGAGCTGAAATATTGTAAAGCAAAATGCACATTGTTGGTGTGAAATCATCTGGGTGCCGAAGACTTTTGTTGCTAAGATCGTACTCTAGCTGACAAATTCCCTCACCATAGAAAGAGTGGTCTAAAGATACTGCGGGAGGTTATCGATTGTCCTAGAATCTCATTAGTAGCCGATTGCTCCAAGTATCCACCAGATGGAAAACATATGCCATTTAAATTTCACACAGCCCTCAAGTCTCGTGGCGTATGGAACAACCTCTCCTGATTGAGTGCATCTTCCTTTCATTAAGGCTCTTTCCTTGATGCTAAAGGGATAGGTGTAACTTATCCGCACCTCCGCTGTACCTTTGTAATTCATAAGACACGAGATTTGGGATAAACAAGGGAATAAAAAAACCATGTTATGATATATGCGCCGAGTTATGATAGCTAGTTTTTCTGTGTCAAGCTTCTCACAAGTATTGTCCCACCCGGCCGCGGTCAAGCATGGATCTTGCGAATAGGGTATGCTTGAGCTGGTTTGCTAGGAAAGCTTGCCCGAGGACGGCGGGGGCTCATTAACTGTCCTGGTGCCTTTTTCATGTGGAACCCTACATGCTTGATCCGGGTTAGAACATACCGGTGTTTACGGGCTCGACTAAGGTATGGTACTTGCACAATCCCCCGCTCCAGCCTCTTCCACACATCTTCTTTGTCTCATACCTTTGTCGAACAGCACACTATTTACACCAACCTCACTCCTGAAAAATCAAGCAACAACCGGAGTCCCTCCGCCCACCTTAAACACCACAAGAACCCCAACAGCCGCTAGGACGTTAGAGTTGCCTCTCGTGGTGAGGCCAGGGGTTCTTCTCTCCTTCGTTTGTCCTTTTCCTGAGGGATTTTGGATTACCTGGAACGCGGACCAATGAGATGGCCTCCAAGGCTACCAGTACTGCAGATGCTGGTTGGTGAGTTTTGTATGAGGAAACGAGCAGCGGTCAGCACAGTAGCCGCAGCTCATTCAACCAAATCAAGAAAACCACTTGAAAGTTTCTTATTCGGGTTTAGCGGCCCTAGTGAGGGGTGGTTTCCGGGTGACCTGGGAGGCCGTCTATTCAAGTTCTTACGGGAGCAAGCAAGTTACTAATCCTCAGTGCCCCGATGTTTAGCTTAAAGGTGTTGAGCGCGGTCTAACTCAGGACCATCAAGGCAGAACACAGGTAGAAACTGCCACCCAATCAGGAGGTGATCTTGGATGGGCAGCGGTTGCTTTGGCTTACTTCTATGTTCACAGTCGACTACCGGTACCGTAGGGATCGGAATAATTGACGCTAGGGCTTCTAGAGTTTCCCCCTTTGGATTAAGGTGAAACAGATAAAAATAAAAATACTGCTGACCTTACTAGGAGAGGCAACTCCAACGTCCTGATGAGATTCTCACTTATCCCGGCTCGGACGGTACTCGAGTACCGTAGAGTCTCGAATAATTGAACATTGTGCCATGTAGTCAAGAATTCCCTAGCTCGGAAAAGGGGGGGATCGCGGCAAAAAAAGAGCTGCTCAGCCCCTCTTAGATGCATGGAAAAACAAAAAAACAACCAGACCTTACCAGAGGAGGCAACTCCAACGACATAGCACATTGTTCAATTATTCGAGATTTTACGGTATAGAGTACAGTTTATTGCAGATTACAGAGACGCGGGGACCCTTCCGGGCCATCCAAACACCCCCCCTGCACGCGGAGAGCTAAACCCAAACAAATAGGCCTCTAGAGGCCCATCTGGATCAATTATAGCAACCGTACCGACCAATGCTCGTTTCTTTATCCAAAGCCCGCTTATACATCTATCTGAATAGAGTGTGGTGTCTGGGTAGGCCTAGGAGGCTACCAAACCAAAAGTTATGGCTACCCCATCCAAAACTACAATATTATTATCCCTACGAGCCTACGGCAACGCACTTCTAACAACGAGGTGTTATATACCGATATATAGGGCTTGCTCAGGGGCTACAGAAGTATTAGTGTGTTATCATATTACCATACGATTAATAGCTATTCCAGTTTTAGCCTCTAAGGTGGGGTTTAGGTCTTTGGGTAACTCAGCTTTCTATATCTGCTTCCATCCGTATCATAGTATTTCGGGATAGAAGATTCTAACACCAACTTTACTTGCTAGTTAAGCTTCGTACCGGTGGCTCTCGCATCAAGTCCCATAATCTAACCTGGCTGATCGTCATTACATTTTTACACTTCGAATTCTTTGCCTGAGGCGCTTGAGCGAGAAACGGCTCTCCGACCGATCTATTATATCATAGTAGTTGTATTGATTTGCTTGTAGGGTATTCACATGAACCTCTGGGCAAAGCAATGGCGGACATGTCGGTTAAAGGCTTAGAGGTATCACACCGGAGGAGGGTTAGCTGCGTTCGTTAGGCCAGCATAGCTCGCGAGAATTCACGGGTTTTGGAAGCAGCCCCGATGCCACTATTGCTGCAGGGTCTCAACGAAAAGGACAGCCCTGAACGAAAACTCTTGCCTTAGTGCTCTCCTCCCTCCTCGACCGGAAGAAGCCAACCAAACCACTTCCTTTTCCTCTCAACATCCACCGTGAGTTCGTTTCCAACCACACCGAAATCTACAAATCTCTAAACCTTCACACGACCCATCATGGGGAAAAGCTCGGCTGGTCACATAGTCAGAGGGCTGCGAGGCATATTTAGGCCGAAGGCTAGGCCTCCCACCGTCCCCACACCGTCCCCCACCGTCCCCTCTCCGCCGCCCATCATTCATGCCACTTCCCCAGCCCCTACCCCGCCTCCTGTGATCTCTGCTCCGCAGAATCCCCCGGATGCTTGCAAAAAGGCTAGATCCAGCCAAGAGACGGAGCAAGATAAACCCCGTGATAAACTTTTGCTCGATGAAGAAGTTAAGGAGTATGTGATCACTTCCCTATTTCTTTTCAGCTCCCTTCTCCAACCTGGGTTTAAAATCTGACTTACTCCATGATACAGCTCCATTGATGCCCAGGGAAGGATGCTTTTTGCGATGGGCAATATGATCCAAGCCTTACACTTAATGTCAGACAGTAGCAGCGAATTGTCCAAGGCAATGATAGAGTACGGCAGGGTTTTCTGGGAGCGCGCACGTGCTGACCCCACTCTAAGCACTAATCAAGTCGAAGACAACGCACGTTTTAGATGCTATTCGCATGCATCTAACTTCTGGGGTGAGATGTCTACCATGCAATTGGAAGTTCACAACACTCTTTTCGAGGACTACCAGCATTTAAATCGCCAAGTAGCGAGATTCTTTCAACTACATGCCTCCCATGATGCTGATGATAAACTCATTGGAGAATATGACAAAATGTTGAATAGGGTCGAGAAGGTGGCAGGTTTTCACCTTCCAGCAGATTTAGAATATGTTAAAGGCAAGGTATCAGACGCGCGCCTCAATCCAGAATACCGTAAGCACTCACGGTCCAAGCCGGAGTATGCCTCGAAACCACGACACGCTTACCCTCCACCCGGAACTTATCCGGTGTCAGGCTTCACCCTTGGGCAGGCGCCCTATCCCCTCGAGAGCCCGGCCATGTATCCTGGAACCTTCCGCCACCGCTGGGGAGAACTGGACATTAAGGCAAGCGAAATTATGCGTGAAGCCAGCTCCGGTGATGAGAGGTTTAAGACGTTGCTCGAAACGCGAGACAACCTTATGATGTCGTCTGCAGAAAAGCACAATGATGCCCTTCGTACTTTAGAGACTGATTTTTTGACTCGTATAGCCGTTGGGCTTACAAACACTGGTTTTAATAAGCTAAAGGATGCTTATAGTAAAGCCGATGAATGGGCTTCTGTGGTTGGCCTTCAAACGTACGCGAGACAGCTATCTCTTAGTGGATTCCAGGCAGTATTAGATGAAGACGACGAATCTGACTCTGACGACTCTACCTCCGACGATTCAACCCGCCCGGAAGACTCTGACCCCGGTCCAGACGCTCCTGGGGGTAGCAGTCCCCACCCACCCAGTGGCAATTCGGGATCTAATTCCGCTGGTGGAGCTAGTTCCGGCGGGGGCTCGGGTAACTCAGCCCAAGGGCCGGGGAGCAGAGGAAATTCTGTTGATAGCAGAAGTTTCTCTAGCTATGCCGGTAGTGGAAGTTCATATGAAGGAAACCAACGCCCTTTCCAGGGGCTGCAAGCGAGTCTCTCGAACCAAATTATTTATGAATTATCCGACAATGAATCGCCTTCGATAAACTCAGATTCGCCCTCTGGGTCTAACTGTGATTCCGCCCCGAGCGGAAGTTCCCCTAATACGACCCAAACATCCCTTGGAAGTACCAGTGACCTTTCCAGATCCCCAAAGGGATCCTCCTCAGGCAACCATACTTTGGCCATGACCCAACCTGTCCCGGAGGTTGCTATTACATCCGCATCGCCAGATACTGGCGCCGCCAAGGTTACGTTGGGGAAGAAGGGCGGGAATCAGAAGTTGAGCGGTGCCACCTTTGGTATCGTCGACATATCCTTGGGTTCAAAGACTGTCGAGGGGTTGGGGCCCGGAGTGGCCCAAGTTCAAACCCCTTTCGTTAATCCCTTTGAGGGTGTCCCAACAACAACACTCTCTACATCTCTCGAGGACCCCGATGACGATTCTGTAGACGACTATCAAGCCATACCCACTGGCCGCAAACACCAACATCTCCGGAGGGTTCCACGTTTTATCATCCTACAAGGTGGGAAACTAAAGCTGTTTGGGCGCCATAATTCTTACACTGGGACTGGGCTCAAGACCAAATCCCCAGCCCGGGACCAACCCCTTCTTGCAGGCTACCAGCGTCTTAGCTCCTCAAGCCTTCTGGCCGTACCCGCTTGCGACGTGGCTGCAAAGTCAGCCGGCCCCTTGAGCGACCCTGGGAGTAGCGGCTTCACTACTTGTGGGCCCGGGAACAACCTATTCTACAAGAATGCTGGTGGCCAAGCCGCTGGCACAATCCCGAATAAATTTCAATAAATTTCTACAACGTGAGTAATACTATCCCAAAATACCACCCACTTTATTCCCCGATCATATCTACTAACCCTACATCGGCGTCAATGCTTCTCTAGGCTCTACTCTTCCCCTTATCTCTCTCTCCCCTCTCGCCGCGGTTTGTTTTTCCTCCCGGGGATAGGTCTTATGTGCTGGGATAGCGATAGATGAAAGCTCAGAGATGGGGTGGTGTTGCACTGGATTAGGTCGGAACGGGTGGAGGGGAGGTTTTATTAACCGACTTTATTCTTTGTGATTGACCATAGCACTTGTTTACTAGAACTAGTTGTATGCTGGGGCTTGATGTGTAGACTAGACTTAGGGAATTAAACTCTAATCCTTTTATTCTAGTAGCTTATGGTGGCCTAGTGCGTTCAGCGATTTTAACTACTAATTGTGGTGTCTGGCCGATGGTCTTTTCAGCTGTAGAATTGATCGTGATGTTTAGGTTTTTCAGTAGGGTGGCTACTGCACTTCCCCGCTTACACTCTCCCGTCTAATCCAACCACTGATAAAATCTATCTAGCCTCAGAATCCAGTCTCTCGCAAGTCCGTGAACAACCCGGGGGAGTCGGGCACAGTCTGTATGCGGTGCTCGACCTTAGGCGCGCATTAAAGCGACATGCTCCAACGAAAACCTCCACCAAATTAAATTTGTTATGCCATTCTTGCTTATTCAGATTCACGTGACTATATTATCAACAAGACATTTTACTCAAGTCTTCTTAACCAATCAAAGGATGGCTCCCCCGCAGTCACGACACAGACTCCCGAAAATCATCGAGCGCCACATACATACCGGCACAATACTCCACAAATGGTCCGCACCCCCCCAGGTTCCTACTCGCAGACATAAGGGGGACTAAGCCCCGAAGCTAATAACGCATAAGCTGGCGGGAACATTGCCAATACAGCACGTGCACGGAGATGTACTGTACTTGCGCTGGAATCACCGTAGCTTATCTATCTATGCGCCACCAGCCGACCAGCCGACCAGCGCAACGAAAAACGGCATCTTGTCAAGCAGAAATTGGCCGGAGCGTAAGCCTCATTGATATCGCGTTCTGCTCGATCCTCTTTAGCTCCTCTACAATATGCACTGGGCAGCACCATCCAGCGAGCTGGGGCGTTGCTTGGAGTGGTTGGGTTAGGGTTTAGGATCTGGGATTCGCAATGCGAGTGATACTGTGTGATTCAGGAGTTCCTGGGGAGAGGGTTTGAAGCGCCGGTAATGGGTTGGCAGTGAACTGGGGAGGGGTGTTTTGTGTGAGTGACGTGTGTGTGGCGGATCTTTCACACTTTCCGATAACCATGTGAGGGGTGGTCGTGATGCACCCTTATATACGCCTATCCCTCTTAGTGGTGAGTTATGGGATGAAAAGATATGGTGAATCTCGATCACTCGGGCGTTCATTTATTGCATTCCCACTTGGCTATTCTTGAGGCTAACAAACTCCCCAGCCATGTTCCTGCGATATTCTATGAGAGGTTAATCTTAAAGTAAGGGAGGTCCGGTGGTTGATATGAGGATCCAGCACATGCAATATGTGTTACGATGATGCTTACAAGCTAGCGAGGGACTCGTGGCTGCGTGGGGACATTCTTGTCATGGGTGACTAGAGTATATGGACAGGTCTAGAATGCCTATAGGCCCTTTAGGGTACGGGAGTTTGTAGTCTAAAATTATCACTATTCCACTATCATCCCTCCCCGCCGGTGAGCTCTTCCTTCTTATCGCTTCTCCTGACACCCCTTAACTTCCACATATCACTGCCTCTACATCTAGGATGACTTCTTCTATATCACCGGCCGGGCTGTTAGCTTCCTCCTATTCGTCCTCTATCCGAGGGTCTTCCATTCGATCTCTTGCTGCTGGGAAAAAAAGCACGTCTCCGCTTGGGGAACCTGTCAGCCAGCATGAGCCCACTACGGGGTATCTTCAGAGACCCTCTCCGGGGCACAGGCAAAGAGTGGGGAGGTCAGCTGCTGCAAGTTGCTTCTTCTGGGGACGTTTTCACCGCCCGGTGCACGCTTCCGACTTGGATTGGGATACACTAGGCGACGGGGATGCTGACCTACGTCGAAAAATCGTAGTCTGTTGCGATTTGCTGATCCCGATATGCGGTACGATGACTCTATACTATACTCGTACAAGGCCGGTGCAAGCCATCAACAGTGACTGGACCGTCTCCCGTGCCTAAACTCCAACGCTTGAACTGCAGGCCAGTGTCAATCTTCCTACTCCATTGAAGAATTACATTACTGACAGGAATGCATGAACTGGGTCTGTTTCATAACCTTCAAACCTATCATAACACTCCACCTTCGAATCTATCATGCTCGGGGAATTAAATATCGCACTTGGATGGGCTTTAAACCCCCCCCCCCCCATCATCCCCCATCCCTCCTTTACCACCAACCCCTCATCCCAGCCCCCAATTGGGAGCGGTACGTCCGATAATTCCACCAAAAATAATAATTCTGCATATCCTATCAATTACAGGTGCACCCCCCTCCATGAAGTCCTCGAAGGTGGGAACCTAGTGTAGTAGCGTCTTGGCTACAACGAAGGCACCCATACCATGCAACCCACCCTCACCCACCATACAAGCCGTCCAAGTCGATGCAAGCTACTTGAATTTTCTGCAAATGCCTAGCTCAGAGGAGGCGAGTGACCGGGGGAAATGGGAACAATATCAAATAGTCGAATTCACTAGTTTCGGAGTCGTCCCAATACGAGTTGGTTGACTAAGACTTGCGAAGAGCGGTTCGGTACTGTACACGTACCCCGGCTGTCGACAAGACCCCACAGCAGCACTTTCGCACCAGGGCGAACTCTATGGACGGGGTTATACGGGCCGTACTCTACCAAAACTGCATCTCAGCACTTTCCTTCCTCGCCTTGCTTTACCTTGTCCCGTCTTTCGTCGGCTTTAGTAACATAAAGCCGTCAAGATAGAGCATTGACCTACCCTATCACGTCAGATAGTGCCCGTACTGTACCGTACTGTTCTGTGCTACTTCAAACAATTACAACCTACCTTTCCCGCTACATACAAAAAGTGCCCCCTCCCCTCCCTGCGAAAGAAAAGACAAGAATAAAAAATAAAATAAAAAATCGGTCTGGCCGGGGAGTAATGCTTCACAATCTCTCAGAAAATCATAGATTATTTTTTTCACGATAATATTACATTTCCTCAATGTCCCTTTCTCCGGTAGAGTAGGATACTACACGATAGCTCGTTCCTAGAGCAGCAAGTTAAGTTACTCCTGTGCGCGCCGGTATTGCAACTTCCACCCACGAGACAAAATCGCTAACGTCCCGGGCTTAATTTTTCGCTCCAGTCCTGGGGAGGTACAGGACTTCATATCTTGGAAGTTATCCTTTATTTACCTCACCCCCCCTCCCTCTTCTTTCTTTCTCTTTTAAGCTAAGAGGTAGGGTATATGAATAAGAGAAAACAGTAGGCTTGCAAATTGCCCGAGGTGTGGGCATGGCTCATGTTAATCCACCCGCTTATTAAATGCATACTGGCCAACAAAATATACTTACCACCTCTTGGACTAAAGGGGCGCTTGGAGTATCTTCTGTAGCCGGAAGAGTTGCTGGTTTTTCATATGTTCCCCGGAACATATGCTTGCGGTGGAGGTAAGGGTCTTCACTTCTCTCCCGTCATCAACACGCAGTGCTAATACTCTGAAAACGCGTGGGGGGTTTTTTTTCTCTGACCCGCGAATAGAGATTCCGGTTGATTACCCTTTATTAAATGAGTTGCAGTAACAGGATTGACCGGAACTGGAAGATGAGAGTAGTGGAACGAGAGGGAAACTAAAGCAATGCTAGAGAAAAACTAAAAGTAAAAAATTAAAAGAGAGAAAGAACAAGAAATAACCCAAGGAAAAACAGGTTCGGTAATTGCAAGAACAGTAATCGAAAAAATCAATGCGGGAGCTCCCATCCAACCAGATTCCACAACGCCTGAGCCATCCCCCTCTCAGCGACATTTTTACTAATCATGGGTCCTATGCAATCTTTCATGAGGTAAGAACTTCCGTACCGATCCTACTACCAGTCCCCTTTGCTATCCTTTTGACACAGTCTGATATTCCGTTTTTGCTCCAGTGGTGATTCGAAGAGCTGCCGTCGCTACCCATTCTATCAATGGGCTCCTTCATTCCCGCTCTTGATGGTACACCCTCCACACAACTGAAATGAACAGGTGTTGCAACGTTTCATAGTCCTCTTGTCTCTCTTATTACAAAGGTCGCACTTTGCGGTAGCCACGGTGATTTGGGTAAAGTCGTCGGCAGAGCAAGGCGGGCAAGCATTTGACTTGATGGGTGGCATCTTGCTTGGGTGCTTGGCTAGGCCGTTTAAATGTAGCAGCGACAGGAATCGGGCGTCTTAGGTAAACGGCAAGCGGAAAGAGTACGAGACAGGACAGCAGGGATTTGCTAATCCGTGCTGCAATGCACCCCTGACACTGCCACTGCTGCTGGCGCTGTTGCTAGAATTCGACAGAGGATGCGGAAGACTTGCTATTGGCTTAGCGGAGATGGTAAGTCAGTAAATTAAGTTGTAATTTGGTCAATCGAAGGAGGGATGCCTGGTTCTGTGCTCTGTTTTTTTATTGGGGGGTGTGAGGGGGAAAAAAGAAATAAACCACGGAGTAGCATTTACCTTTATGAACCGAATGCCACTTGGCAAAGCTTTATTCCCAAATCCACAAACACAGCGTCTTGGTTTCAGTACGCTGAGGGTGAGTGTGGAGAGAGTGGGCAAGAGACGATGCTGGAAGTGAGAATATATAGCTTGACGGGAGGGGGCTCACTCTAGCGTTTGTCTTTGCCAGCCCCCCCCCCCTCCTACTTCTCTTCCTCGTAAATCTACCCCCTCTCCATGTGTAGAGCGGCCCTTTCACAAATAGTAAGTATAGAAGAAACACCTGGGACATGCTTTAGCAGTTGAGAAATGAACGGCGCACAATCCGTACCGATCGCAACACTCCAGCTCTTGAGAGAAATGTATAGCGGGATAGAGGGATTCGCCGTGAGAACCCGCGAGAAACCTCTTTCTTCCTTCCAAACTTTCGGATGTAGTGAGAGATGCAGCGGATAAGTAGAAATCCATGGTCAGGCCATGTGAAATACAGTGTTAGTAAACTAAACTAGTTTTTCCTCTGACTATCTGGGATAAAGCCAACACCCTCGGTGACAGGGTGCTGGTCTCCATGTCAAGGCTGGTGTGACCCCTTCCAGATTGGGAAAACTTCAATTATTACGGTCCTTTGACTCTTCTATTTTCCTTCTTCTGCTCTCTCCCTCCCCCTCTCCCCCCTCTCCCCTCTTTTCCCTTTCCCACCTTTCCCTTTCCCGATGCATGTGGAGGGAAACCTTTCGGATTCCGGCATTCGAAACACCCTGTCGGCGAAACATTTTACCGGAGAACCAAATAATGTAGCCACGGGGGGGTGAGAGAGATGTGCGGCTGATGCGGGAGGGTAGAATGGCCCTCCCAAAGGCGTGACAAGCCGACGGGTTTGCACTCCCACAACGCCCCCAAGGCGCCAAATCGAATGCTTTGACAAGGGGAGCCTCAACAATTGAAAAGTTCGGACTGATACATGAAGTGGAGGCTCAATTGTGTACTCATAACTGCCTGGGGGAGTAAGGAGAAGGAAATGACGGGTTGACGGATCGTACAAAGAGGAAAATGGCGGCACTGGGGCAGAAACAAGTTCCCTTTAGCAGAAAAAACGAGCCGTTTGGGTGATGGAGTGAACAGTTGAATATACCAGATGACTCCGATTAATTATAAGTGCGGCCTGCGGCAGGCAGACTTTGCTTGAAGAGCAAACAGCAAAGTTGACGGGTACTCAAGGCGGCTTCGAAATGGAAGAGAGGCAAAAGGCGACGACTGTAGTGAGCGGAAGCGTCGACCTCAGGAATTGTGGAGCGCTTGTGAGCGGAGCAGGAAATGGCATTTCGCGCTCAGACAAGCAAAAATTAGATATTAGTGAGACAGCCTTTTCGACCATTAGTTTAAATCCAATCGTTGTTTTGGATGCTTATCCCGGCGCACAAGAATCTGCTGATCACAGGCGGTTGTCTTAATTCATCGAACGTCAAAGTTCAGACGAACAGCTGCAGTGAGGTTTCCCGCAATCCTATGCACACACCCGCTCTTGTGAGCTCAGCAATTCATACATGTGCAGGTCTGCCGGCCCACGCAGAAGGGCAGGGCGGAATCCTCAGGGCGTGGATAACCCATTGTTTGTAGAACGAGCATTCGAGACCCTTGGGTGGGGAACAGCTTGCATGATCGCAATATTGACATGGTAGAGTTTGACTGCGAGCTCAAACTAGCCAAGCAGAGAACATAGCGCAGGGTGCACCGCAGGGAAACAAATAGTGACACCCTGTGGTGTGTTTCTCTGCATTTGTGCTGAGGGTCCCCAGTGGTCACAAATTACCAATCCGAATAGAAGAATATTATTTGAAAGGACGCACGAATATGTTGTTTTGAATTGAGACATATTTTGTGGATCCGTCGGAATAGCCTGCATCATGGCTAGGAATGTGGTTGGTGTGATTTACCTTTTTGAGACCATCCCGCTCATAACTCCTCCATCAGATTCTACTCATGTCTGCCACAATCCCCCCAATGCCCAAAACTTGATTACTAAAAATATCCAAGCCCCCATGAGACAAGAATTCTCATGGAGCGTTGGATCCGTCACTTAGATGATGATCTTTGGTTAATTAGAAACCCCTAAGGGCGGGGCCAGTCTATATCCCTTCCGAATTTAGAGGGCATACAAGACCGAGCGCCATAACTTCCAGGCGAGGTAAGATAGCCCCGACCAAACCATGTGTCACGGCTTCCCAGAACACCGGTCGCGCTTTTAGTCACGAGGGGCTGTAGCATTCAGAGCACGGAGAGCAACGAGTGAGCATCCATGAAGTGTATCCGATCACTTGCTCAAACCCCCGACTAAGCCACGTGGGTAATAGCGACTTTGATGGAGACTCCATTCTGCTTAAGAAAACTCTGAGATAAGTTTATCTGCAGACCTCTCCTTATTTCTCAAAGTCGGGCACCCACTCTAGTTCATTTTACCTGTCCTCCCATTAGTCCCCGGGTTTATGCACGGCATACGGAACATCATTAGGAATGCGCGGGGTGTATTTCTTAGCGACGGCACCCTCCCCCCCCAACACCTTGACTTATACCGAACCCTATTAAACCATAATTCGTACTTCCACCAAAAAGTGGATCTATCATAGCCGTTTCCATGGGTTAGTATTTCAAATCACCAACTTGGCCGCAGCCTGGAGCATGGAGCATCGTAGGGCGAGACCTGTCATTGTAAGTTCAATGACTTGATGTCGATTTTCGAGATCTAAGACATTATACCTGTGTAAAAGGCAAAAGAATTAGTAGGCGAACCAATTCTGCTAGCCTAAATTGGTAACCAACCCGATATAATCCCAATAGCTGTCTTTCAAACCAGCAATACAGCATCGGCACAGGATCGCAAACACAGTCTCCTATAGTTCCATGAATTGCGAACACCTGATGGAGACACACAATCCTCCTCGATCGCTCGGTGGTGTTGAGCCCATTGTGCATATCATCCCTTGACTTCCGGTTCCGAGGGTATTAGGTGAGATCCCCCGTTGCCCGTTTAGGCTTCTAAACATCTAGCACGTGATTCGGCAGTGAGTTCAGATCGGCCCAATGGTGGGTAGTAGGACACACAACACATCTTTTCACTCCACCACCCTTGCTGCACAACCCCTAAGTCTCTATGCAGACTCCCGGATTTGGCACGCATCGGGCTGAACCCAAAGCAGCTAACCGATTGGGTGAAATTAGTTCCTGAGTGAGATAGCGTGATCGTAAATGCACATATTAGGGAGCCTTTATCGTAGCACCGTCAGCCAGCACGTTAAGTTAACCCCTGAATTCAAACCGCTAGTAACAATCAGTCCTCTCTACCTCTCTGCACTTCACGACATCCTCTGTGTAGTATTTGATCAGACTATATCGCAAATGGTGTACCCCACAGACTCGGTAGTCCAGGATCTCACCCGAGTTTTCGGCTACAGATCAAATAGATCATTCACAAGTAACTTCAATTTCGAGCGAGGGGTAGCTCTGAGGAAGAAATTCAATCACATTGCCTGAACTTTGATGGATTAACCAAGCTCTGCCGGAGTAACTAATGAATGAGCTCTGCTTGGACAGATCCTAGCAGCTTTTTGATTGCTCAACTCAGCTCGGAAATCGTGGAAAATGGGTTAAGGCTAATCCCAAGAGATCCGTATTCACCTTAGTCCCGTTGAAACAGGATTCAAATAAGAGAGCGATAAAATAACATCAGAATCTGAGATCTTTAATCAGCAGGGGCGACAATACTTAAAGTTTCCAAGGGTTAAAGATTCCAACTTCTCTTTAGACAAACCCTATCCAGTATACAACCCCCGTATAATGTAGTAAACCTGTTTTCCCGCCAGGAAGCCAAGTTGAAGAGTGGCTCAAGATTTTTCACGGAGTAGTCCTCGGTATACTGATTTCCTTCAAATAAGTGGCAAACGCCCCGAAAAACCCATGTGGCAAATATTTGTGAAAATCCTACCCCCAAAGCTTCTCTCTACTCAAACGATCTCGCTGATTGAGCCCTAGTTTTTATTTAGCCTTCCAGTATAAAAGTGAGCCTCACCGGGCTACGCGGTACAGGCCTCGAGTTCTAAACGCCTTCCCTTTTCCTGATACCGCCTGCGGGCCGGTTGGCCGGGAAAGGTCACCAATCCAAGGTGGACTCAATGCTTTTGCCAGGATGGGGTCAGCACCCATTGTAACGCCCACCCTGGAGCGTACTGAAGCCAATACTTTTATGCTCCCCAAAATATAAAGGCGAGTTGACACCCTGTTTCCGATTGCACCTTCTTCGTGGATCTTAACATCATCTACTATTAAGCTAGTCATAAAGAGCCCAAAGCAAGGAGCCAAGGACGCCCTCTCCTCTGACACTCGTTTTTAATACGAGGTGAGATATCCTATGGCAAACACCATGGACAGGCACGGGTATCGGTAGAGATTGGGCCCTTGATAACAACCCCCCACCGAACAAGCCAGGATCCCTGGGGGGGGGGGCAAGACTGATATAGCATAAACCTTACCTAGAGCGTATGTTAGTTCCCAGAGTCAATCCCTCTCATAAAAAATTAGCTCAGTTGGCTTGTGGATTACCAACAGAAAAGAGCAAACTGTGATATCTCAAGGTATCAGGTGGTCCCATGTAACCTCAGTGTATTTGGCAAGCAATAGTGGTCCAAACTGCAAAGTCCCCCCCTTCAATCGATCCAAATTTCAGCTAAACAGAAGTGTATCATATCCAAACTAGAATTTCTATCGTCAGTTCAGCCCACCATCACGACACAAGAGTTAGGCAATCACCAGCAGATTGATACCTGGCACTAGATATGCAATGGTTTGAGTCAACAAGTTCACCCCGTTCCACCAACACCGGGGGCGGTGCAGGTTGTCATTTGACTATATCTGTCGGAAACCTTGGAGCAGGAAAGGGGATAACCGAGGGAGGAATACCTAAACCCATGACGTCTGAACATCGCTAAATTCTTAGTATCATTAGTCTTGTTCTCTCGACAACCCATGGTGCCATAGAGACGAGAAAGGTCCATCTACCGGACACCCACAGCCTCAAGTCTCGGGGTTCGCCATCAGCAATCCAAACCTTAATATCTAGGAGTACTGAACAAGTACTCTAGAGCTAAGTATAGAGAAAAGGGAGAATAGGGGGTAGCTTAAGGGAGTCAATATTGGAAGCGAGGGGATCGGTAGTTATAGGCCAAGCCAAACTTGGGAACATACTGTAGATGCCGCGGGTCGCCCGCGTAGCCCCCCGCGTAATGCATCCTCTCCTCCATAGCCTACTACGCGGTGTCATAGTAACCGCAGCTTTAGTAGCAATATGAATTTACATCATCGAGCCTGCAGCTAAACCCCAAGTATAAAGCAACAACCCAGAGAAAACTTTCAGTCGCACATCCATACCTATCGGAAACCGGCGTAGGTCTAAAAAGCGCACTCTCGTGCGAGTCCAATCATCGGATCTATCCATAGCTAGGACAAGGCCCTATCTACAATACTTCGATGTCGCGCAGACGAATAGAATGATCGCTCGGATATTGACTCTAGTTAGGAGATACTAACCATTTGGGAGAGGAGGGGTTGTCGCGGTGTTGGCACCCTCTGTCTAGACTATGGGGAAGTGAGTTTGTCGACATGTTCACGCGCGAGTACCTCTGACGCTATGCTTAGGACGCTGGTCTTGGGGAGGTTGGTCCGAAGCGAGTAATTTTATGTATAATCAAGATCCGAAAGGTATTTTGCCCGCATAGGCTGGAGGATTTGATTCTCATCCCTAGGTTTCATGAGCGCAAAAGGGACCCGGATACCGTATCTGGGTGGTACGGTAAGTAGGAACATCTCAGCAATCTAGTGCTGTAATGCGGACCTTTTCAGACAGGGAGCCAAGTTTCACCATTGCCATCTATTATGGCTATCATACAAACAACCACAGGTAATAGGAGAAGCTTTACCAGTATTTGCCAAGAAACACGTGCCGATTCAGACAACCCCCATCTTTCTTCAACCTTCTCGTTCTTATACGTGGGATAGCAAATTACTCTCTAATAATCTGCTGGCAAGATACCAGGAATTTATGGCAGTGCCTCTGGCACTCATATGCAATTGGATCAACATCCACCAGTCAGTGGCTCTGGCTCTCCTAGAGGAGATCTTCGAGATCGACAGGGGGGAAGAAATGGATTACCAGGACCGTAAGTTCATCCATAAGAATTCAAGCAAAAGGGGTGTCAATAACGGCTTTAACCCTTTTCGGAGCATAGGAGCTGTCCAAGTGCGGGCTGAAGGTTAGGGCGGGATCCGTGATTGGATCGGTTGCCGCAGTTAGCAACAGAGGGGAGGTGGGAAAGACACCCCAATCAACCACGGCTTGCGCCAAATTAGCTTTGACGCCGTGCGTACAGCACATTGCCTTGATTGAATACCGGTATTGAAACGCACCGCCTAGAGTTCGGACCCTTTCGGCTTTTCCCTCTATGAATTCTAAGGCCATTGCGCTGAGAGGGGGAGGGAGAGAGACAGAGCACCGCGTTCCGTTTCGAACACGGGGAGAGATGTTCCCCTCACCACCGACATCTACTTCACTCTTTTGATTTTTTTCATCGTATCTCTGGAGAACAATTGAGACGAAACGCGTGCTTTGTCACTTGAGGGAGGAAGCGAACGGGTCTTTCCCTTTTTTCTCTCTTCTAGAAAGGGCTCGATGCATGCATTTCTCACGATCCTTAATTGATTTCGTTCTTGTTTCTTCCGTGAACCCCGTTTTTTGGCTGGGATTGGTTCATTCTTTTACAATTGTCTCGCTTGTTCGCCGACAAACCAATCGACTGACGCCCCGAGCATGAAGCTCGGGACTGTGTCCTTTCTGGTGGCAGTAATTGCTATCTTTTCAATCGGTGTTGAGGTCGAGGCGGCTGCTGATGATACTCCGAGTGGTTTGAATCCGATTACTTACCCCCTGGGTGGGAATGTGGATGCGGGGAGCCCGGTGACAATAACATGGCAGGTGCGTAGATTGTCGTCTCCCGAATCTGCCCCACTACTTTGGATTGGCTTATTGACCTCCTACTACAGCCAAGTACCCCGGGAACTATCACAATACATGCATTGAAGGGTCCTCCGGATAACCTGAACGACCTTGGTCCTATCGTGGGTTAGTAAAATCTTTGACTGGAATGGATACCCTTTTGGTGATGTGAAGCCTAACAGGTCTTAGCCAAGATTCCCAATTCGGGATCTTTTGTTTGGAATGTTCCAAAGACTTTTGAAGATTCGGCAACGATGGGCACAGGTAACAAGTATGGATTCAAGATTATAGACGACGCGACCGGAAAGTTTGAGTACAGTCCTCCGTTTGACATGACTGTCCCTGGATCCACGTATGGCGGTGCTAAGACGAGTACTGGAGTTCCTACTGTGACTTCTAAGGAATCTGCATCTGCATCTGCTCCAGTGTCTGCCGCTACGGCGGCGGGAACCTCTGCTCCTGCATCCGCCATAAAGGAAACGTCAGATGTCGGGTCTAAATCCACCGGGGCTTCCTCACCAACAGAATCCTCATCTGCAGGCGGGATCCTGGGCGGAGGCGGCGGCGGCGGCGGCTTCGGCCTCGAAAAGATGCCCGACCTCCATCTAATATTTGCCGCGTCCGGCGCTGGCGTCGCAGGACTCATAATAATAATAGTGATTGCGGCTGTCTGGGCGAGGATCCGCAGTGACAAGAAGAAAGCAGAATACTACAATCCCAACTCCTTTCGAGACAGGCGTTCGCACCTGGAGGCCGAAACGCCAATCACAGGAGCCTACCATAGACGCCTATCCTCAACCTCATCCTTCGGGGATGGCGCTCGACCCTCGGATGTATTCTCGATTCACAACCGCTCGCCATCGCCGCCACCGCCGATGCCCACCGTTCCACCACGGCTCCGAAATCCTCCACCGGCACTCGGCCCACCACTGGTCCCTCCCGGACCATCCCCACCGCCAGGGCCACAGACCACACGTATTCCACGCTCACCACCGCTGCCAATCTCCCCTATACCAACAGCACTGACAATGCCCCGGAACCCGCCATACCCTGCCGCCTTCCCGTTCCCGAGTCAGCCCTGTGCACCTTACGCTCCTCGAGTGTACACACCTGTGAGGGCAAACTTTGAAACCCATGCCTTATAGGAATTTGGGGTGGCCGGCTCTTCGTTATCCGGAGATTTGAGCCAGTCACCCCCACCACCATCGTACGAGGCTGTAGAAAGAGAGAAGGATAAGCGCGCGAGGTCCTCGAATTGGAGTCTATTGAGTTATTATGATTATTACTTCCAATGAGCGGGTTGAGACTTCGTTGGGCGCGGACAGAGATGGAAGGACCGATGGATCAATGGATGCAGGATGGATGCAGATAGACTAATGTTGAGGGGATTTGTATCATACGGTATCATACCTTACTTACATATACATACATACACATACAGCACTGACGCTTTGTACATTTTCATGTATCTTACTTTCCTTTCCTTTCCTTTCCTTTCCTTTCCTTTTTTCATTTTTTTTTCAAAGAAGGGGGGAAGCATTGGTGCTGGGGGCGTTTTGTTAGACTATTCATTCTTTCTCACTATTAGAACCCGTCATCACCATCATCATGGTCGTGAAAAAAAACCTCCAGGGCGTACCCGCCTTTCCTTTCCTCTCTTTTTCCCTGCAGTGAAATTACCGATCGAAGTTGTGTGGTCTTCTATTCTCTCCCTCATTTGTTACTCTTTTTTTACTATTTCGTTTGTTTGCTGGTTTGCAGGGTGTTTTTCTCATCGATTCCCGTCGTACTGTGCCCTCGGCGAAGGGTGGAAAGCGGGGGAAAGTGATAAGTGGTAGTTTGTAATTGTTAATTAGCTGGTGGAGTGGAAAATTCAGTGTATTATAGGTCTTCCTTGGGGGGGTGTTGTGATGTTTGGGGTGGAGGTGAGTTATTATGCGGTGGCGGTATCGGCACTGTATCGGCGACGGCGGGCGCATGGTTCTGAATCACCGTGTTGATGTCAAATACCGGGAGTGCGAAGCATGGTAATCATATGTCCGGCATCATTTGGTGAATTACTAGTAGGGGTACAATAGCTGTCCACTGGCATTCGGGTACAGTAGTCCGAGTGCAGTTAGAGCGCGACTCACATTGGATTTCTCGATTCACTTCTCTTGGTTTTCGTTTATACTCGAGTGTATATTTCATTTTCCATTCTTACCAGACCCCAAAGTGACTAAATACAGATCCCAGCAGAAAGAGAGAAACAGGAGCAAAGATGAAAAATGAAAAAGAGAAGAGAAAGAAAGGGGGAATTATCATGATCCCCAACCGTGACATCGCACCGTAAACCATGAAACAAATCCACGAATCCCAGAAACCCACACCTACCAGAGCCGCATGAGCCAGGCCCCTCCCCTTCGTCGCCGCCGCTGCTCAAGCCCCATAAAAACTCGAGCTCAGCCCCGTCCCTCCGCTCCCATACGCGCTAGCCCCCTCCGTCTTATACGCCGGCGGCGGCACCATCCCCGCCCCGGTCCCCCCTCCATCAAGAGGTTTGTATCCAGTGCTCCCACCCAACCCCATAAGTCCAATACTATTCCCCGTGGGCGCATACGAATGTCTTGACCTCTTCCTCCTAACACTGAACGCGAGCCAGCAAGTGACCAAATGGGATATCCAACCCAGCGCCGAGAACGCGAAGAGGACCTTGTAAAGGTGGCAGATGACGGTGTAGTCTCCGTAGTTTTCTGGCAAGCACTTTTCCACGGTTGTGCTACCCATGGCGCGTGCCAGGAAGGCGAACGCGATGCCCCAGAGGAGGGCGAGGAGGAAGTCGGTTACTATGACCAGTGTTGGTGGGAGGGAGCGGCAGCAGAGGAGGAGGAAGTTTAAGATGATGTTTAGGATTGTTATGGTGCCCTGCGGAGGGAGAGGTGATGGTTAGCGGGGGGGAGGGGGAGGGGGAGGGAGAGGTACTATCACGTCTAAAGCGATGAATTCGTATGGAACTCCTATATCTTCTTTCATCAAGTGATATGAGAAAAACCCGGTGATCCCAACGACCACTATTGCCGAGATGAGTTGCAGCACGCGCAGAATTAACAACCAACCCTTCGGCCATTGAGGAGGTGGTTTTCCGGACGCCATTGTGTATCTCTTCCGTTTTTTGGTTTTCGTTTCCCTTTTTTTTAATTTTTAATTTTCCAGCTCGCAGCTGTAGGTAGAGGAATGAAGGAGGGAGAGGGCAAGGGAACCAAAAGGAGAAGAAATATGGCTTTTGGAGAAAACGAAAACGAAAAGGGCTTCAACCCCACAATCTTGCTCGAACCCCACCCACATCTATATACCTAACCTCTTGCCTCCAGGGCTGAAGGATGGGGGGAGGGGTGAAAGTAAGAGAAAAAGCAAAATTTCCCACCAATTGTTCGAGGGCTTGGTTGAGTCGAGCTTAGTGATTTGAGTCGAGCTTAGTGATTGACACTACGGTATGGTGGAGTATGTGTAGATAACGAGCACCTTATTTCCACGTGAAGTTGAAGAAAAAGAAGGGGAAAAGGCCAAAGCCTTCCCCATGAGCGGCGTGCTTCCAATCCCCCCCTCGTACGGCTGAGGAACGCCCAGGAATGGGTGAAGGTGAGGTAGCCAGTCCGCTTGTCAGCAAGCGAATGCACAGTTGAACCCGTTGAACAATGGAGGCGGGGATCGAGAGGATGGGAGTGCAATTTAGGCTGCCGGTGCAGAAGTGCAGCACCGAATCCTTAACGGCTAAGACATTTGTCCCAGCCAAGAAGTACTTGAACAGTGCCCGACAGTGATACCCTCTTCGTTTCTGTGAACTTCATTTTTGGTTAGGCGAGTGCCATCCGGAGGGGAAACATAGCTTTGGGAGGCACTTAGCATCGTTGCTGGTCCCGTACCTGATCAGCTAACGAAGTGCGGGGTGGGTTTTACGCATCCTTGACCTGCAGCTGAGTGTTAGGTGTGGAACCGTTTGATCAACATGATACTTGTAGCCTTGTGGGGGAGCGTTGCTTCGCACAGCCGCATTGGATTGGACACCTAAAACCTTGTTCATCCTACCGGTATTTGAAAGCTACTCTCACCTAATATTCGCTCAATCAAAAAAAAAAGAAAAAAAGAGGCAAATGTTGGATACAATAACTGTTCTAAGGAGGGTTTCCCTCAATCATATCTCATTTGACTTTTCAAAAGGGCTAATTTCAGATGCCCACGCCATCCAAGCATGAACACTGCCCGCTCTTGGCAAAAGCCATATAATTTCGAAGATGATACCATAAGTTGCTACAGTCCTACCGTGGCATGGCTTTGGCGGCAAGAAAAAGAGCAGCCTAGCACGAGATATAGCCCCGTCTGCAAGGTCTGAATTTCGTGTGATGGCTCTCTCCCGAACCAGACATCAAAGCGATATCGTGGTTTAGTTCACGTCTTGTACTATTCGCCCGAGTGTGCAGAGGTGCTATTGTCAGGCTTCAAGTCGATGGGTAAGTCCGCTACCCCACATAATTCGGACTATCATACATATATTTGGCAATGGCTTGTACGAGTACTGGTACTTTCGCTCCCGCTGGGCCCCTGCTACATTATCGATGCCTCTCCTTCGGCCAGGAGTTTTGTTTTGCGGACGGAGCTGTACTCGAGTATATGAAGCGCGAGGCAGACTGCCCCCAGGTATCAAGGACATAGGTAGTCACTCGGGGACTGCACTGTGGCCTCGCCATGTTAAAAGGACAATACCCACAGTCTAGCCACGATTACACGTATTGAATAGTCATCACACTATAGCACTATCTCCTGGAGATTTAAGCATTGCCAGTGCTTGTGTGGTGCGATACCGGTACGCGACGGGTGGCAGCGCCCCCTCATAGCAAACCGCAATAACTCCCTCTTCTCCTCGCCAAACAAGCCAAAGCGCCCGAGATCTCAACCTCAACCCGACGACTACTGGTACATCCTGATCCCGCAAGCTGCTGGGCAAATCTCTGTCTTGCGTTCTACCAGTACTCGAATTGTGTCCAGCTCTGAGCCAATTTCACAGTGCCATTGATTAGCTTATGGTTAGAATCCCCAGGATCCGACCGACTAGTAGCGAATTGTGGCTTTGGGCGGGGTGCGTAGTTGGGCGTTCCGTGATTCCGCTACGCCCGGTTTTTATCCCGTGTTTTTTTTTTCCTTTCCTCTCCGGGTTCATATTCTGGACATGGGGGGTGCTTGTTTTTAGCCCGGGAACCCTAAACACATTTTATCGTGCGCTAACGTTCGAGTGCTGCATGATGCCGTGCAGGTTAAGGGCACGGCGGGGGGAACATCAATCCTAAGGTCTGGAGAGTTTGGAAGTAACTTACAGCCTTACTCGATTACTCTAGGGTTCAAGTACTGTACAGTGATTTCTCGGGCTTTATTACCCCACCGAGCTGTGCTATATCATGGATGTTTGCATATGATAGTTGGAGGATAAAAGTATTGTACAGTATAGTAATGCAAGTACACTCTGCGTGAACAAATGCTCGGTTTTAACTTGGCTCTCTTGTGGTGCTGCCTAGTACCGCTTTAATTGCGCACTGAGACAGCAACAGCATTTGAAGGAATCGCGCGATCGCCAAGGTTCCCGCTGCAAGATTGTAATAAGCTTAACACGGCAGCAGCGAGGGAATGAATGAAAAAAAATCAAGCGGAGTGAAACGCAAGGATATCATGAAGTCAATAATTATTATTTTTGTGCCCAACGCATCACTACCCAACTCCGGCGAGAAGAATTTGTAACAGAAGAGAAGAATGAATGAAAAGGGGACATGAGGGTGACCATAGTGTTGAAAGGGTGAAGGAAGGTGTGAAGCCTATACAGCAAGGATAGGAGAATTAGGCCAAGTTCCACAAATTTAGGAAATCCATCCGCCTCGTTATCTCTGCGTCGCCCTTCCGGTCTGATAACTCCTTCATCTTTCGACCGTCGGAGCCCATGAGTACTTCGTCATCCTCTTTGTTCCAAATGCCTGGAATATCCGCTGGTTCTTCGCCTTTTGAGATTGCTCTAAGAAGGATTTCTATGTTGGCTTTGACACCGGAGGTGCATTCTACAGCTTGGATCACTTTAGATCCCGAAAGACCAAATTTCTTTTCGCAGTAGTCGAGATAGCGATGCATCTCCTCGATTCCAGCCTTGTCTGCTTCTGTGACAGTTTTGCTCGAAGATTCAGGCGCTTTTCCTCTAGAAGCCTTGGGCGAGGGGGTATCGACATGGACGAGGGCGGCGGACTTTGTGGATTTGCAGGGTACTTGCTCATCGTCATCTAGCCATGGGAAAGCAAAGTCCATCTCTGTTGAAAATGCCTCTTGGTCAATCTCGGCGTTGAAGATGGCCTGGGTGCTCATATTCTCGTAGGAGGGTCTCGTGTTCTTGGTCTTAGGAGACTTGACCAGAATAGATTTGGGCGGCGTTGACTTGGAAGGTGGTTTTTTGTCCGAGGTTGGCCCCTTGGGTGACTTGGCCGGAGTTTCAGATATTTTGACAGCTTGGGCCGTTGTTGTGGGCTTTCCCGCGGCCTTTTTGACAGGAGTTGTGACCACCTCAACCAATGCTTTCGATGTTGAAGCAGAAACTTCCTCTACAGGCTTCTCCGCACCTGTTGGAACGGGCCCGCCTAATTCAATTGATGGCTGACGTTTACGCCGAGGTGACGGGTCAGGAGTAGACGGTACCTCTGGTGTGGATGCATATCGCTTCCTCGGCCTCTTCACGGCTTGATTAACTTTAGGTGTTTGCCCATCGTCGGTATGCTTGCGCTTCTGAGAAGAGGTTTGATTGTGAGGTGTTTGGGGCTTGGCCGCTAGAGCGGTTTCCCCCGATGAAGCTAATGGGGAAGTAGTCGAGTTAATAACTACTCTCCATTGGGGCAGTTTTGTGGCTATTTGCTCAGAATCAATCATAACGGGGGCAGTGAGACCATGATTACCTGGTAATCTTCGCTTTGCAGGTGTAGAACTAGTGATAGGCGACCCTGAATCCTTCTCAGGACCCAAGCCTCGCGGTTTCACATCCTTCTTCAACAATTCACTTGAGCGAGATTCCAGTTGTATCGGGCTTTGTAACTGTAAGCTCTTGGAGCTACGGAAAGATGCAGTGGCCCCTCGCTCCTCCTGGGGCACTTTCGCTTTATTTTCCGACTTCCGGAGCTCAGGAAGGATGAGGGTGTAGAAGCAGGCGCTCCATTCCTGCCGGGTATGGTCGGGATACTAGAAAACAAAGTGTTAGTTGACAATCATGGGATTAGATCAAAAGGGCTAATGAAACTACCTGTCGGCCGAGTGACTTGAATATCTTTGTTGGCTGATCTGATAAATTAATCTCCTCCGCCTTATCCATTAGCAATTTCTTTTCGGCATCGGTAAAACTACTAAAGAGTTCGCTATCACTCTCGCTATCACTATCGGGGTCGCTCTTCTCTTTGGTGGGGATTGCTTTCAGCGTGTCCCTCGTCGTGGGAGGTGACTCGGGTTCGGACTTCGGCTCGGGTGATCCTTGGAGCACAGGTCCATTGGGCATGATTTTAGAGAAGTGGTCCACCCATCGACCACGCCAACTATGCATGGTATGTTGTGGATACTGGAGTAGAGAGTGAGCAAGGCAAAAAAATAGCGTAGATATTGAACCGGGAGCATACTTCGGCGGCTAACTTGTAGTATACGGCATTACCGCCCAGCTTGACACCTGGCACACTAATAGCTCGGAGGAGAATATCGTCATCCTCTTGAGTGAAGAAGTTCCGTCTAGAAAGAATGTTAAAAGCCGGATGTGCAAGCAAATAATTTCCAATATATCTTACCCCGACTTTCCAGGCTTCGCAGTCTTTGATTGTGATATTGGGCCGGACGGGACTCTCTTTTTCTTCGAAACGACTCGATGGTCCTCCAAATCGACAAGCTTGCCTTCTTTTACACAGGCGTCAATGTATTTAAAAGAATATCTGGAATGATTTTAAATTAGTCCATTTTCTCTCAAATTCTGTTAGGGCCGAGATGGGACCAACAATTTGCCTTCCTGCGGGGTCTCTTTCAGATGGTCAACCAGACAGATTTCAGCATCCTTTTCGCTAGCCACAAGAACACCGCCATTCGCCTTAATTTTGCAATGGGAACTTGTTAATATAAAGTCCAGCGCGAATGTGCGTTGGGAGATGGGATTCATACCTGGATGAGCTTTTTGTAGCTTGAGCGGGCGGGAACTTGTAGCGAGAGCCAAAACTTGGTACCTTCAAAGAGACTACCGTACAAGGGAGCGGAAAGGTTTCCCTCCTGTATTGTGGCCATCTAATCGTTCGTGGGAGTCGAAGGTTTGGGTTGATGGATACCGGTGGTGGGGGCGAGCGATGGATGGACGTGGAGGGGAAGCCTGAGCTTGGGACGCGTTGACAAACCGATGTGTGGGATGACGCGACTTGATGTGCAAGGAGTGTCACACAATCGGCTCGGTCCTCGTGACTTGACTTTCACTTTTGGTTTGAAGGAGCAATTCGAGTTAACCAATACTCGTATACCCTCCCGATTGGCTACGGGTACTCGTACAGTTCCGTATGTTTTAACTCCGGGTTAAATTATCTGCCATGCGGCTCCTTTTCCTTCTTTGCAATGAATCTGAATGCACCACCTGTGCTGGTGACTGAAGCTACGGTGGTCACAGTATCGCTCGATCCCATTAGCTTTATCCGGTTAATAACAATTGAAGTAATCACCCAAACGTCTACCTAACCCGATGCCCGTCAGATGATGAGGTTGAATGAGGCTCCGGCATCGACGTCAGGCCACATGGGGGGATGCAGGGTGCTCACAACGCAACCAAAACGTTGTCTCTCCTTTCTGCGCTTCGCCCACCGCAAATGCCATCACCAAAAGGGTCGACACGGCTCACTTTCTACCTTCCCCTTCCAGTGCAGCAGAGCTTATTCAGGTGCTAATGCTGCTGCAAGCGAATTTTCGTCCTTCGTTCCTTATACCTTTGTCTTGACCTTCCCCGGGGGGTTTGTTTCCTTCTAAGAGAAACGAGAGGAGAGAAGTGTATACGGTATTTAAGGCACCATCGGTATGTAGACTCTACCTTACCACCCCTCGGAACCCACGGCATCTACCGGCAGCAACAGTGGGCCTAACTATCATTAAGCTACAGCCCCTTAAGAGAGGACAACTTGTGTCGGTGTTTGCGAGCTTCTCAGCTCTCCAACTACTCTCTTTCTCCCTTGCTTCCAAAGGCCTTTTTCTGTTCCCTTTATTTGGCCACCTTTAGAGAGCGGCGAGGATATAGCAGTCTGCACAAATAGCTGAATCTTGAAATTCTATCCTCCGGAAAATGGGTGCAGTCCGGCAAATTTCGTTGGTGATATTGGGGATATCGTTCTTTACTTTTATTGCTCTGTTTGGTCATGTCCCGAGATTAAGGTGACATTCCTACTCCGAGCTTTTACTCATTCTTTGTGTGGTTGGGTACCAGATATTCTGGATCCATGGCTTTTTTTCCTTCCGACTTTGCTTCTTTCCCCTAGCCTTCCTTCCTTCCTCGAGTACGGCCCCGCCCCGTAGTTTGCTTGGATGAGTGGATTGTTCCTAACCCTGGTTGGCACGCCAAGGTCCACTCCCATAGGTTGGATAAACCGATTCATGTGGAGCATCCTCCCGAGATGGCTTTCCTCTATCGATAGGAGATTTACGGGTGGTTACATTGGCCCTTTAATCTCTGGGGTTGGGAACTACCTGATGAATGAAAAACACCCTGTGGTAATGGTGAGTGACGCATCAAACTTTTGTCTATATGTTTGCAATGGTCGGGGTCTGACGGGGGTGGTTTGTAGGCATTCTACCTCACTCTTGTTTCGGGAGGATTGTACATGTTTGTCAAAGATGGCTGGCAATACCTCTCACCAGCTCACAAGTCCCCCCCCCTTTCGTCCCCTGTGAGCGCTAGAGATCTAACACTTTTCAGGATCTTTGTCCCCATTGTCGGTATACTGCCGTACGTTACCATGTATCAAGCTGCCAACTCCGATCCTGGCTTCGTAACCCCCGAAAGCCATGAGCGCGCGTTACGGGCCTATCCATACGACCATGTGAACTTCCGTCCAGGGGTGATTTGTAGGACCTGCCACCTCCGGAAACCGGCGAGATCGAAACATTGCTCAATATGTTTGTGCCCTTCGGATCATAACGTTTTCCTCTCTAACTATGTTTAGGCAAACATTGTATAGCCAAGCATGATCATCACTGCGTATTTATCCGCTGTCAAATTGTCGGCCAATAGCTAACGGGTGGTAGGTATGGATCAACAACTGTGTCGGACAACTCAACACACGACACTTTATTTACTTTTTGGGGGCAACTGATGTCCTTTTGACGTATGGCGTTTGTCTCACCTTTGATATTCTCCAAAACGTGTTCATGCTCCGAGCACTCATACCCTCTAATACACCAATGTCGAGCCTTCCCTGGTCAATGTACATGCACCTCCTAGGAATCATAATAGTTGAGGAGATCTACATAGGCGCAGTATTCCTCCTAGCATCGCTAACCGGAATCCTTAGTTACGCTTTCACAATCTACCATCTGTTCCGCTCCCTTACCCTTCTCCACACATCCCTGCTAACACTTAATTAGCTACCTGATATGGGCCGGCACAACCACCAATGAAACCATAAAGTGGTCCGACTGGCAGGACGATATTAAAAACGGCGATATCCTAATAGCAGAACCGGATGAGAACCTGCCCTGCGCCGAAGACGACGAATACGACGAAGATGAGCTCTGCCGGCACTGGCCAAAACGCACAACACAGCTGTTCTATCGCCGGGACCCTGAAAATGTGACAGAGCTACCTCGCGGGTTCTTGTGGCGTAGGGTCGAGTCTCTGAGCGAGATAGATAATGTCTATGATTTGGGGTGGAGTAAGAATTTCGAAGACGTGTTTTGGCCTCGGGAGTTATAGATTTGATTGGTTGTTTATTTGGTTATTCGGGCCGGTGGATTGTGGGTAGTTGATGGGATTTGGTAGATTATTATGATATCCGGAGTTTGCGTGAAACTGGATAAATCAATTGATCATGGTCCATCACTCGAGTGCATGGAATGTGAAAAGTGGGCCCCTAAGGGGGGTCTCCCTCATGGCTAGATCGTGCTTTATTAGGTGTGAACCTAGTGGGGAAATGTCCACACTATTATGCACCAGGACACTAGTTGAAATTTCCTCCTTCCCCTGGACCTGTCATCTCTCCCGTTCTTCTCACAGCCGGTGTCTCGTTCCCCTTCCTTTCTATTTAGCTGTTGCTTGCAATTCACTCCACTGTGCCTATTATCCCCTCCTATAATCCCCTCTATTTTCCAAAAAAACGGGAAAACAGGAGATACTTGGGTGACCAGTTATTAACTGAGCCCCCCCCCCCCGGGCCCTCCATCTTTCTTGGCTCATGAATTCATAGCGTATTAGCCCGCCTGACCGATTGGGGGCATATTGGGGGCTCCGGGGTTATGGCACTAGATTATGATTGAGCTGCTAGGAGCTCAGTTGGGAAAATTGAAAAACATAGGCTGAATCTATTACTGGTGGTTATATCCAGGCAGGTATGGTAGGGTGGGGGGCTTTGTATAGGTATACCATAGTATCGATTATAGTGGTTATTTAGGATCTACTTTTTCTCCTTTCCCCAACGGCTCGGGGACCCAGAGGCACACCCGGAGCGTTTAATACCCAGAATATCATTCTGTTAATGGCTGGCATCATAGCGTGTTCGTGCAGGACGATAGGCGATTTATGCAATGCTTTAGCAGAAAGAGAATTCCCTGTAGAAACCATTATACCTACTGCCATTAGCCTAATGGAGTGGTACGAATTCCCCTGAATTTCACCAATTTATATGGCTAAAGAAAAGACTCTCCGAGACTAACAGCTAATAGAAATAAGGCTCACTGACTCGATGTGCCCCCCATCTAGGGCTAGAATATGTTCGAAGAGGGGAAGAGGGCGGAAGAGTGAGGGCAAACAAGGGGCAAAACCATGATTTCGCACTAGGGGTTTATTCCTCCTATCCCAGAGTTAAGGATTAATCCCCAAGATGGGATGGGTAAAATATGCATAAAAAAGTACACACTCTAGGCGATAAGGGGGGATGGAGGGGACCATTGGACTTTGGAATTTGGAATTTGAGGGAATGAGTTTTCTGGGGCTTTGACGTTGGGCTGGTGGGCTATGGCCCCGGCGGTGAGACTTATGGTATATTAGGAGCTGCATCCCGAAGGTTGCGGGGGGAAGCAGAAGCTGGAGAGAACTGACGGGAGTGGGAACTTGAAAGAAGTTATAGGTGGGGGCCCTGCCTCATGGAGATAGATGCATTGATGTAAGGCTATCTAAGCTGAAGTCACCAGTCCGGAGGGCCTGAGGGCTTGGTAAGTTGGGACCCCCTTCTCTGTTTTCACTCCTCCCTCAATGATGAGCCTTTTCAAGTAAACAGATATGTGGTGCTCGGTCTGCGGAATTGGTGGTGCGAAAGAAGTATTGTCGATCTTCTAATCACGGCCTCCCCCGATTGGCACTTGAGAAGGCCCCTCCAAGCCTTGGCAGGCCCCGGGAGATTTCCGGGAAAACCGTGCTATAATATACAGAACCATACTCGAAAGCTTGTTAGGAAGTCACAGAAGTTTCCGCGAAGTTCCTGAGAGGTTTAGGTATTATATGTTTGAGGTGACTGCTCCCTATTACTCTGAGCTGTGGGAGAGCCTGGAACAACCTCTAGTGGCTCCTCTTTATTATTCTGTATGTCTTAGAGTAGGAATAGAAGCCGTCGAGTACTAGAGAAGGGTTTCCAGTAGCTATTATTTGGAACATACCCATCCTTATGTTTTCGTGTTGAGTAAGAAAACACTTGCGATTGCCATTCCTTTGGCACGACCACTAGTCCATTTTTGTTATTTCTTTCTTTCTTTCGCCCACGATTCCACCATTAATAAACTAGGATGAATGGGGGAACGACTTACAGTCTGTGCCGTCCCACGATTCTCCAGGAATGGGGTTTTGGCAATGGGGGATACATTCTCAAAGTGGGGGGGTTATTCGCAATCTCATTAGCTAGACCGTAGATAACCCTCATCGGCTACCGGCTCCTACCGAAGATTTTGGAAGAATATGGTGGGAGAATAGGAGGGGCAGGCTGGTAGCAATGCGTAGTGAGTTGTTGAAACGTTGGCTATGAACTTAGAGCGAGGGATACTCGGGGCTGAGGTGGGTTGGCAGCCTGAGTTTTCCCCATTTTTTTCATTACCACATACCCCCCTTCCAATGACGCCCATCCCATGCACCAGTAGACGGGGTGTAATTTCGAGTTGATTCGAGGGTGTGGTGTCTTGCTCCCCACATAATCTCAAAGAAATTGACATTCTTTTACAACTTTTATATCATGGGAAATCACTCGCTTACAAGCACAGGACACTCTGACTGTGAATGTTGGAGCGCGGTCTGGGCTACCTACCACGGTTTCGGACCCCTACCTGTTATTCATAAGGCCTGCGGCTCTTCTCGGAAGCCCCGCGCCCGTGGCGCTGTTCACTCCAAGATATTAGGGGAACCATGATTGTGGGTCTATCCCCGGAACAATCTTGGCAGTGCTTGAGCGCTCTGAGGTATAGGATACCTGATCTTTGCCTTCGCTGGAGTCTCCCTGGGGCCCCCCGGAAGGAGGGTCGGGGCGTGTCTTGATTTCTGCTATACAAATTACGTGGAAGGGCTCTTGGGTTGGGGTATTGACAGATTGCATCGGCACTTGTGTGTGATTGGGTTTTCTTTCTTGAATTGGCTTATAGGCTGCGTGCATTTACCGTCCTTGATCACAGTGTTCTAATTGAAAGGACAAAGTGAGAAAAGGCGCAACTATTTGGTATCCTTCGTCACTTGGAAAAAACCTCCCAGTCAGATTATCAAAGAGGAGGAATCCAGCAGACTCTGCTGTCCCTGCTAGATAGGGGACTAATGATTACACTGATTTCAAAGGTTACGCAATAGAGCGTATTATAAGGTAAGCCAGTGTTAGGTAATCTAGACTATAATAATATTATTATATACATTAATCCGTACAGCAAGCCCATATTTCCCCGAAAAACGGCACGATAAACGCCCTTCCCATACCAATTGACGCATGGAAGCGATCCGAGTGAGAGAAACGAAGACAAGAAGCTCCACCGTGGGGCATACTCACATCTCGCTCGTAACTATAACCTCCGCGCTCAAGTTTCTTTCTTTCCTACACCCATCTATGGCTTGCACGTACGGGCCCTCCTTCGCCTGTACCTTGGCTTCTGCTGCTTGTCTACCGTATTACACTCATCACCCGCTCCCTTTACACAACGACCGCTATCTTCCCTGCCGAGCAACCCCTCGAGCACGTTCAGGCAACCCCCAACCCTCGCATACCAGAAAGCATCCCTCCCAGTGTCGTCCTTAACCCGCACCTCGCACCTCGGATCGTTGACCAAAAGTCCCACTACCCCCGCCCACCCGCCTAGCGCCGCCATCATAATTGCCCTACGCCCCCCCCTGGCGCAGACGTTGACCTCACCATCCCCAACCCTCTTCAGCAACTCCTGAACGATCCTATCCCGGCCTCTCCCCGCAGCGACCAAGAGCGGTGTCTCACCGTTCGGATAGCGCGTGGTGACGTCCACCCCGGCCTCGATCAGTCCAAGCACCGTCTCGTCCGACTCGGTCAATATCGCATCGTTTAGGAGTGCGCCATTCCCGACGAACGATAGTATGCCCCGGGAGAGGAGATGCTGAATTAGCTGGACATTGCCGAGGCGTGCAGCGGAGTAGAGCAGTTTTCGGCCGTAGGTTGGCGAACGGGTCGTGAGGATTTTCGAGGTCAAAATTGGGGTGAGAAGGGTTTTCAAGTAGGTGTCTGCGCGCGATAAGCGGGAGAGGTCGGGTATGGGGAGGTGTGAGGAGATTAGTAGGTGGAGCTCAGGTGGGAGGGTGAGGAACTGGGGCATGATCAATTTTTGTACTGCGGGTCTGGTTATCTGCAGAGAGGGGGAGGGGGGGAAGGAGGGGTTAGCAATTGTAGGTCTACCGTATTATTACAATAGTTTTATGGTGTGGGTTATCATAGCTTAACTGCGATAGGTAATTTGTAGGGCCGGCGATAGCCGCCGGAGACTGATCGTTTTGTGGCTAGTAGTGATAATGCCATCCGCGATCCGAGACTAGCGTAGCGCCCGCGGAGAGGGGTAGCCTAAACCCCGACAGCGATGGTGATAACCGGATAAGTCAAAGCCGAAAAGCCAGAACGTTCCTGTATGAGTACTATCAACCCATCGCGAAAGATACTTGTACCACTGCAGACCCACTCTAGCGCAGTAACGTCCTCGGATACCAGTGCCGGTAGGAAATAAATGTGCTGGGATGTTGGAACTCCCCCCCGCCTTGTTGAGGCCAAACAAAAGGGTGTAACTTATACACAGAGCCTTTCTTGGAGAGGCAACTCTGTTTGGTAGTTATGTACTACTTCCACGGCCGAGTGGAAGGGACACTTTTGACCAGAATTGTCACCTTTGGTGTCGGGCATTAGCTTGGCTGCGCGAGTATTGTACCGTGGGAATACAGGTAGTAGTAGTCATGCTATAGCACCGAGAGAACCGGTAGGGCCTCTAGACTCCACGGTATTGGTGCTTGTGCTCGAATTCATGCCGCTATCGATAGAGTGCTACCGTATTCCTTTACCGTATCAGGTTTATACTCCTATGTAGTGAGTAAAAACCCAGGCCCAAGCAAAAAAGCGACTTTCACAGCTAAGCCCATCACACCTGAGAAAGTTTTAGAAATTTGAGAAACAAGTTCCTGAGCGTCCAAGCCGAACCAACCCATCCTCTGGTTTTTTAGTACTGTAGTCAGTATCTCAGCCTTGCCAACCCTTCGGGAGAATCCGGGTTATTAATATCTGCTAGGAGGCTGAGCAGTGGCAGGTAGTACTCGTACAGCGATATAACCATCCCCTACCTATCACTGCATCCCCCAACGTTATGATATAATAACTATAATACCGGACTGTACTCGAGTACTCGTACTCGTGCTATCACGATAGTCACGCCATTCTAATCCCCAACAACCTGTTGCCTGAAATTCAACAACTTATCGGGGTGCGATCTGATCATCTGGTATGATATGATACCCCGTTTGATCAGACCCTTGCTGCCCCTCTGTCCTACCCTACGCCCAGCAACGGTGAGGCAGCCCTAGCAAGAGGGGAAGCAAGAAAGGAGCAAATTGTTTCCAACTCTCAACAGGCGACACCGTTTCAGACAGCATTGCATGAGCGTAGGACAAACGTGCACTTCCTTGACTCACCCGCCTCGTTCTCGCTTTTTCCATCAGTCTGCTCGAGTAAGTTACAATAGAGCGTTTTGGCCACCCTCTCGGGGGAGAAATTTTGAGCTCAAGATTTGACTTAAGCTAAGATATATAGAGTAAGGATTGGCGGATGGCTAAGGTGATTCCTTACCTTGGGGTAGGCAGAGCCAATTTGATTTATCTCCTAGCCAACCCATGCTGAGCATTAGCCTATTTTTAGTACCCGGGAGCAAATCTACACGGCCGCTCTGGCTTCCATCATGGCAACAGTACTGTTTCCGCGGTATTCTGAGCACTACACCACTTCTAAAGCACAACGTTTTTCCTATCACCATTTCCCAAATAGACTAGTGTTAGTATCTAGCGCTGGCCATGATTACAGTACAAGGTACAAGTAAGGGATAGGTTATTGCCGGTGTGGCAACGTACTCGAGTACTCCCTCTTCGGTTTAGCATTCTACTAGCTTATTGCCCAGAGCTTCCGAGGGGTGGCCAAAACGCTCTAATACAGTACTCGTACGTATCCAAAGATAGAGTCATACTCAGAAATATTAGTAATAATAAAAAAGCTTGGTTGAACGCACAGTGACGTAACGTGTTATTGGTTTTTGAGTAGTGGTACGGGTAGCGTAGCCCACGCGTCCTGCGCTAGTAAGTTAATCTCGTGACGGTTGTGGGGGCAAGTTGCTATCGCATATCGCCAAAATTCCAGGGTCTCGCGCATTTTGACTGTCTGCCTAGCAGTCCTCTTCTTTACAAAAGTCCACAATCCATGACCTTACGGGTAAATGGGCTGGTCCGCTTATCAGCCGGGGTGTGCTATGTCGGCACTGGGGTTTACTTTTCCACCGGTGCAATAAATCCCCCAATGACCAGAAACACAGGGCAGTCTCTAAAGTAAGCGGGGTGATAGTTACCCCGGCGGGCTTCTTGTTATCCATCTCTTTTTTCTTTCAAGACAGATAGTCTAGTAGGGAGGGAGGGAGTGTGGTCAAGGTCGGGAAGGAAGGAGAGGAAGGCTGTTCCCAGGGTGAGGGTAAGCGGAGATGGAATTTCTAGAGGATTGTTAGTACTATAGAAGCTTCAATATTGGTACCGGTAATTGAAAAATGTGCTACTGTACGAGCATGTCCTTGGGCTTTCCTTCTTGGCAAGGCCTTGAAATCTTCTTTCTTTTTTGTCTTAGAAGAGGGAAATGGGCTGTGCTTTTGCTACGTTTTTCGCCCACTTTCGAGAGAAGGGGGTTTGGGCTGTATAAGTTACAGTTCAATCTGCTAAATTGTGCGGGTACTGTGCTGTACCAGCAGCGGAAGAAGGGGCTCGGTGGCAGTGAGTTAAGCTGGGGACAAATAACTGCCTGCGGTGGAGGGCTGCTCCCGAAACTCCAAACATAGTACTGTAGAAGTAAGAAGTGGGTTTCTTTTATTTGTTTTAACGGAGGGCAGGAGGTCAGAGCTCTTTTTCCGGTAAAAACTGTAATAATTGAGTGGTGTGCTATGTAGTCGCGAATTCCCTCCTTGAGAAAAGGGGCGAAAAGTACCGCAAAAAAAGACGGCTCAGCCCCTCTGAGAGACCTTACCAGAGGGGGCAACTCTGACTACATTGCACACCACTCAATTATTACAGTTTTTACGGTATTCTGGGATATCGCTGTGCCGAGTTAACGGAACCAAACGCACCCCCGGTTTTGAGTTTTGTCTGGGAAAGGTCTTGGCGTTTAACCCCCATCCCAGTCAAGCCTCCCGTGTCGCATGGTCGACGAGCGATGAGTTGGATTGGCTGATATGGGCGGATGGGGCATCTTGCGGCTGGAAAGACACTGGGGTATATAATAAGGAGTGCTCACCGGAGATTCCCCCAACATCGCATCACATCTGTCTGAGCATTTTGGAAAAATATATCTATCGCCCACCAACGTTGACCGCCGGTGCTCCTCTCCAGCTTGGCCCTCTCGATCTAGCAATGTCCACAAAAAACATCCTAATAGGATGCGCCGCATCCACGATACTCCTCTCCCGCCACACCCACTTCGGCGCGATCACCACCTTCGTGCTACTAACTGCCCTAGCCTTAACCTGTAAGGTCCTCTACCTCCTCATTCTATGGCCTAAGCTCCTCTCTCCAACCCGACACCTCCCGGGGCCTACCAGCGCCAGCTTCCTGATGGGCAACTTCTCCATAATCCAAGCAATGCAGTCAGGAGCCCCACTGGTCATCTGGATGCGCACGATTCCGAACAGCGGACTGCTACGGTACCTGGGGATCTTCAACATCGAGCGGATCTTCCCCACAACGCCAGAGGTGCTGAAAGAAGTGCTGCACACGAAGAGCTATAGCTTCATCAAGCCACCGATACTAACGAATGACATCGGCGGTATTCTCGGGAAGAAGGGGCTGCTGTTCACGGAGGGTGAGGAGCACAAGATGCAAAGAAAGTTACTGTTGCCGGCTTTCTCGCACGCGCATATTAAGGGACTGGTTCCCGGGTTTTGGTCTAAGGGGATAGAAATGACCGAGAAAGTGGCGGAGGTAGTGCGCGCTTCCCGGAGCGGCGCTAGCGGTGGCGGGGGGGAGGGCGTGGTGGTGGAGATGGGGAAGTGGTTCTCATTGGTAACGCTGGATATAATCGGCTCTTGCGGCTTCGGCTATGAATTCCGTGCGCTTGAGAGCGCTTCAATCAGCGGTAGCAGCAATTCCCAAGAAAAGTCCGGCTCCGAGTTAGCAGAGGCATACAATACAATCTTCAACATGGGTAGTCCATCTCGGATCGGGGCGATCCTAACCCTGATACTTCCCTTTCGTTTGCTGCACTCTCTTCCGCTAAAGCGGACCCGCGAAGTCATGCGCGCTGCGTCTACTATCAGACGCGTGACCGCTCGAATCCTTGCCGCTAAAAAATCTGCCCTAGCTACCTCCCCGGAAGACTCCGAATCAAAAGACATTCTCTCTGTAATGCTAAAATCGAACACCTACACAGGCCCGGATGGGGAATCCAGCATGCGCGACCAACTGATGACCTTCCTCGCCGCCGGGCACGAAACCACCGCTACGGCAATGATATGGGCCATACACTGCTTATCTCTGCCGGAGAACAGACACATCCAGTCCCGTCTCCGCGCCGAAATCCACGGCGCATTCCCCTCCGGCCTACCGACCACCATCACATACGACCAGATCTTTAGCATGAAGTATCTCTCCCACGTCACGTCCGAGGTGCTTCGCCTGCACCCTCCTGTCGGGGTGACGCTGCGCGTGGCGGCCGAGGATACGACCGTGAACGGGACGTTCGTGCCGAAGGGCACATCCGTTGTGCTCTCCCCGTTCGCGATAAATAGAAGCGTGGCGCTGTGGGGCGCGGACGCGGAGGAGTTCAAGCCCGAGCGGTGGGCAGGCAAAGAGGATGGAGCGGCCGCTGTTGAGAGTAATTATGGGTTTCTCACATTCCTGGCGGGGCCTAGGGGGTGTATTGGAAATGTGTTTGCCAAAGTGGAATTTAAGTGTCTCCTTGCGGTCACGATTGGTAGATTCGAGTTTGAGCAGGATGGGAAGAGGGAATTGGTCGTTAAGACGGGGGTCACGGCGAAACCTCGAGGGGGCATGCCCGTTTCTGTTAAGGAGGTGACTTGGGGATGAATTTTCGTTTATTTTGTGAATATTGTCAGTTATCAAGGGATGAAGGGAGAAATGATGGATTGAATGGATGGAATCATGTGCGGTCACTCGATGCTTTCTGCACTGTCATATGACTAATGGTAATTTTATCAAGATTCAAGAAAGAGCATAGATCATGACACACCGTGCGCGCCCTGGACGAACTAAGAGATGAGAGTGGTTTCCCCACCTCAAAACCCTACCACACAGCCGGTAGCCAAACCCAGCTTTGCTATCCAATAGACTCGCCGCGTGTCCCAATAACCCGAGCTCGATCAACTCTGTGGCTTGTGGTAACCTGTTTGAACTGAATACAATGGGGCTAGGCGGTAGGCCGGCTGACCCTTTGTTCTTAAGGGAGACTGCAGGACAAAAACAAAAATGTCTTGGGGTTCCTTAATCACCGGGAACTTTGATCCATCTCACTACTACCTCCTCCCCATCCTTGGCTAGTAGAAAGAGTAGCCAGCCAGTCCACTGTTCTTCCATGCCCTGCTGCGCTTAGGGCCTATTAAGATTGCGCTTTTGTTCTTTCCTTCGTGCTTTCTTTAAGCTCCAGCCGAGCACACTAGGTTTTTCCGACAATAGGTATAATCCTAATAAGCAAGTATGGAAGTACGATACTAGGTCAATAATAAGAGCTTAGTCCAGGCCGGGAAATATCTCTCTCTATGTAACTAACAGCACTGCGGGGCTCCCGGGACTCAACAAATTCTAAAGCATTGCACTAAGCTGACAAACCCTGAACCCTGGCGCTCTTAAGTACTCTAGAGTCGTCTTGACATCCCATGATCCTCTGTGATCCCTAAAGTCTTTGCTCTGCTAGTATGCCAGCTCCGGAATTTCTAGGGATATAGGGTATGAAAGAAACATCATGGAATTATGATATAGTAAATACTCGATACTTGATACCTAACGGTAATGGGTATCAACAAAGCCAAAAACCAGTATCCTATCCCTGGAGACATCGGATGTGAAAACGACAACCAACTGCTAAGTGCCTAGTCGCCGCACACCACAAATCCACACGCCCTCTAACTGTATATCTTCTAGCTACATATCCGCATACCCGTCGCATACCCGCATATCCGCATATATCCCTGCAACCGCCCAACCGCACATTCGCATGCTCTATATAGGCAATCCAACACATTCTAGCATCTCTTTCAAAGTCTCTAGGTGAACATGCAAATTATGATCTGATTGGATTTTCTCTAGTATATTGTATGTGGTATTGGAGATATATCATTACATCAATGGACGGTCATAAATTATATCTGATAAGGCTCTGGCTGAAGAAAAAAAGGAACGGTGAGCGTGACCTCGAAGTCTCCATGGGGCCCATGCCAGCATGTATGTATTGGAAAATATTTGGATTGAATAAATACTTGCTCCTGTTCCAGGTTCAGTGGCCGCAGTTTGAGGCAAAGTCTGCGGGGAAGTCCAGTGATGAACAAAGGGGATGGGGAAACTGATTTGACTGCTATCGACATCCTTCAAACTCTTGTTTGCCTTGATTTTTTCTGCCTGCTAAATAGCCCGAACAGGCGCTTCTGTAGGCTTACCAGCAGGCTTCTTGGCGGGTTCGGCGGCGGGGTAGATCGTCTAGTCGCCGAGCGGCCGTACGTCGCGTACAGCACCTTCCGGGAGAGCCCCGTCCGTGAGATCCCCGGCCGTGAGATCCCCGGCCGTGAGATCCCCGTCCGTGAGATCCCCGGCCGTGAGATCCCCGTCCGTGAGATCCCCGGCCGTGAGATCCCCGGCCGTGAGATCCCCGTCCGTGAGGCAATTGTCCTTGGGGGCGAGGTAGATCGCCTTGCCGCCGAGGGGTCGTACATCGTGTACGGCCTGTCCCGTCGGGTCCTCGGCCGAGTGGAACCTGCCCTTTCCTGCCAGATATTTGACAAGCTCTGCGTGAGATCCTCCGCAGGAACTCTCACAAGCTCAGGTAGTGATTTTAGTGGCTCCTTCGCAGCCTCCTTCTCGGTATCCTCCCGCATTTCCTCCGCATGTTTTAGAACATCCAAGCCATCTCCTCGCTCGAGCTTTGCTCCCAATTCTACTGCTGTCATTTGGGCATTGTTCTTGATTTTTGTATCGGCTCCTTTCTTGACGAGAAACTCGACTATATCCCTGTGATCAAATTGAAAAGCGAGGTGAAGTGGGGTGTTGCCGGAGTGGTTTTTCTTGTTGATTTCGCTACTGTATGTCTTGTGCTCTCCCAATTTTTTCACCAGGGCCTTCAGCATAGACGAATGGCCAGAAACAGCTGCTTCATGTAGCGGTGTGTTGCCGTCTTGATCCGGGGCCACGAGGAGGGATGGCTCGCTCTTCTCGATTAAAATCTTATATGCTCCGGATATGAACTTGGCTGCTAGATGCAGTGGCGGCCAATGGCTTTTCATCCCATCCATGAACTCTGAGAGCGTCTTTTCTGCTAGGGGCATGAGCCCAAGACAGACTGTGATGTGTAGTGATGGCTGCTCTCCCGCCAAAACCTCCATTCTAGGATCTCCACAGAGCTCAATCCAGGGCTTTCGTACGACGTCGCTGGTTTCGAAGAACTGATGCTGCAACCAGTTATGGGCAGAATCGTCACAGAAATTGTCCTTTGAGGCCTCAATGCTTCGGCGAGCATGAATGAACCAGGACTCTGCTGCATACCTGAGAAATATCTTTTTGGCTGCGGCTGCCGCTGGGTCTTTCCCCGCTACTTCCTGTGAAGCTTCTCTTTGTCCCTCTTCTTGGCGATCACTTGCCAAGCTTGTGTCACTGGACACATCGTGGCGCCCCCTGGCATCCCCTCTTGAGATTTTTTTCGGGTCCCCAAAGGCATGGTGGAGGTATCGGAAGCACTCCCAAGAAACTGCAAGGTCTGCCTCGCTTTTTGAGAGTACGGGGAGGTCCCCCTTGCTGTATTCGTCGAAAAGGTATTCTATTGCGGTATGATGAACGATGGATACAGTTTCAGTGGTAGCCCGGAGGAATCCTAGTGAGGACCGGACATATATTCTGATTTCTTTCTCGGTTCTCCTCCGAATTTCGTTGCTTGTTCCCTTACGACAGGGCTCTCGCTTAGCCCTTGTTTTTTCCTCTATACAGGCCAGGATATGGCCTAATTCGCCGAAAGTGAGTGGCCGCAAGGCGAGTGCCACACTCCAGATCATGTTCAGAACTTCTCCCGATTCTCCTCGTGAGATAAGAGTGTGTAACATATCCCGGTATACGTCTTTGAGCTTGGATGGTGTCCTTAGAAACTTGTCAAAATCAGGGCCCGAACTGAAGTATGTAAGACTTTCAATCGCCAACGATGCCCAGAGGAAAATACCCTCCGACTTTGCCAGAAGGGCTTCCATTGCTTTCTCCTTCAGATCCACATCCCACCCCCACGCATTTACTCTGCGTCTGATAAAAGATTCAACATCCTCTTTTATATGGCTGTTTGTATTGAGGTCGATCTTGGTGGATTCGTGGACGCTACGGGGAAGGTTGTTTGAGACGTGGGGTACGTCCCGACTGGAGAGAAGTATTTTGACCGTCCGGATTTCCATGAGTCCCAGAATCCTTTCAATCAATTCTTTGCATAATCTCTCCGTGAGTCCATCTACGCCGTCTATGAGAATGTATATGGGGTCTTTCCGGCAATCCTGGATCGCTTTTCTTAGGACCTTCCATAAAGAAGACAGATTAGTGAAAAATCTATCCCCTTGCTTTTCAAGTTCAGCCCTGCAGCCATCGAAAAGGCTCCCGTCCTGCTGGATAATTCCGTACAGTAGGCCACTGGCTACTTTAGCGAGTCTGAGTTGTGATATTTCGGCCTCATCAGTAGATGCCCCGGGGGTGGGAAGCTCGGGTGGGATGAAGTGGAAAACTAATTTAAGCCCTCCAGGTGGGTTGTCAGGTCTCTTAAGAAATTCGGCGGCAACACGCTTGGCCAACATAGTCTTTCCCGTTCCAGGTCCACCACAAAGCCAAAGAAGCTTGGATTCCTTGCTTTCCCGCCACCCTCTATACACAGCTTCTTCTGAGATCCATTTTCCAGTGTCGCCCCCAGGTAGGTTATACTCGTCGCGGAGGTGGTCTAAGTCGATTGCTGGTGGCGGCACCCCCCACCCAGTGCACTTTATCAGCCCCTCAAAGGTTGCTATGAGCTCTTAGCCATACGCTCGGAACGAAGACTGCGATCAAAGGCTACATACGAGGGATATATGAGGGTACTTGTATACTATAATTATTTGTGATGTTGTTGCTGTTGCTGTTGCCTGAAAAGGGCCCGCAGATTGAGCCTTTGGTGGCTGTCATGTTGGATGCTTCTCAACTGATGTCCTGTTAGCCAATCTGGATCCATGCAAAAAATCAGCCTAGTGCTACCGGTATACCGGTACAATATGACGATGTTCTCCTACCGTCAGGGATATTTTGGGTCTTCGAAATTAGATGCGCAAAGTCAGGAGCAGCGAAGGAAGGCTACAATTCCGGAAGATGAAGCAGTAGCAACTATATTCATACCGGAGGTGCTCGGGGGGAGGGTAAGTGTAGGAGTAATGCGACGTTGGAATTCCCCTTCTCTGCTATGGGGGGGGGAAAGCACCGCCAACTCAGCCTTCAGTTGAGATGAAACAAAAGCAATATGCACACGCCAGCAGAGCCGTAGCTGCATAGTCGGACTTAGATTTGGTTCGTCGAAGGTTTGTGTGTGTGTAACGCGAATTATGCATCTGGGTCTCTCCCCGCGCACTTGATGGAGAAACAGACGACCTGACAGGCCACTCAGACACCCCCCCTGCTCCGACCACCGAACTCGAATAGGAAAGTTCCTTGATAAAGCGTTGCAACTGAAGAGATCAGCCGCTATTTCGCCACAGAAAATTAACCAATAAGTATCTGTCCGAGTGGGGGCGAGTGCTCGTGTGGCTTGTGAAGTCGTTCACCGCTCCCTGAGTGGTCGCGGAGGCCCGCCCTGGAACTAATCCGAGGGAGTTCGACAGACTTTTTTTTTACGGCACTTTTTCCATCTGTCGCCGTATTGTCTATCGTAGCCACATGCAGGTCGTCTGCGCGCATTCCCCAAACCATAAGTGAAAATCCAAACCAACCCTCAAAAACGAAAGAAAAAAAAAAAACTCACAACCCCCCAGTGACAAGGAAGGATGGTGGATAGGGCGTTCTTCCTGGGCATCACGGATGGAGCTCGGTCTCTATCTCGCCTATCTCTCCCGACCTGTGGGCTGGTCTCCCACGACCCCATTACATGCGATACTCGGGGCCATCACAAACTGCAGCACTTTTTGTAGGGGCGGGGAGGAGAAGTGAGAAGGCAAACTATTTGCGGTAATGAAAATACGGCATCCAATGGTAATTGGAATGGGTAGTGCGCAAATCTCTATTTCTTGCTTTCTAAACTAATGGCAAAAACAGGAATATATATGAAAAAATCATAACCAAGTCATCCTGATCCTTTCACCGATCACCACACATGTCCGCTTTGTTCCCCACATGTCTCCCATCATCGTGGCAACGAAAGAAAGAAACTCTGTGTAGCCCTTAACAAAAGAAATGCTCCATAAAGACTCCTTTTCCCATGCGTTCCTAGTACAGATTTCAGACCCCTGTTCTGCCTTCATCCACATAGTCTTTGTGCTTTCCATTGACTGCCCATGCCCCCGTCCGTCCATCAATAGTAATTTCTTCCCTAACTTCCAAACTTTTAAAACAAAAGAAACTATAGCTTGGGTGTGCCGAGAAGCATCGGCCGATTTCTAACAAAAACGACAGGGAGACTCCAGATTCCGCATACTCGCATTAATTCCATACCACTAAAATTCTTAAATTCTAGCCAACTATTCCACAGAAAAAAAAACACCTGAACTTATAATTTCTATTAGACGTATTAGACGAAGTCACTAGATCACGCCTGGATCATGAGGTGGGGAATCTGCATGTCCCATCCAACCATAGAATCCGGTAAAAGAAGCTAAGTGACAGGCACTCAACACTCGTACAAGAGGTGGAACCTATCATACTATCATAACCGGAACCTACAAGGATATATTTGGCGGAATAACTAGAATAACCGCCAGAGTTTGTAATCATAACCAAATCCCATATGATAGCTGCCTTTACCAAGTGGCCAACAGCGGCTGTGGGCGGCTTTTCTCAAGCAAGAAATTTTATTCTTACTACTTGAGACTTGAACAACTACTAATTATCTTAAGTGAATTGACAATGGGCTTCCGCCTCTACTAGCAGCCTGAGCTGCCGGGTGCGAGAAACCAAGTTTTGAATGGTAATCTGGTAGCCCAAAAAAAGATGTGATCGAGATACCGCTGATGTAAAGTTGAAGTGTTATCATCAAAAGGGTTAGTTTGCCTTTCTCATTAATAGCCCCCTCTTGTGAAGGCTAATACACGCCTTCACTAATTCTTCTCAATGAGTCCTCCCCAACCCTGGTACGATACCGATGGTCTTTATGTTTATCTGACGCGTTTAGTCCTAACTTTAGTTAGAATAAGACACTTTCGAATGGCATGTTTTGAATTGATCTGCCGATTTTGTATGCGAAACGGCGCCACACCACCCAAACCTTGTAGCTCGAAAAACTTGCGTAAACATTTTTTCATACCGGGGTTGAATGCCTCTTACCAGTGATAGCTTATGACTCACTTACTTGGGGCGAGATTAAATCACCGCAAGCGGGAGCTGCCAACTGCTGCCATCGCACCAAACGGCTCTCAAGATACCGTACTAAGAAAGCAGTTCTCGGTAGTAGAGGAAGTCTAAGTACACTTACCGGTAGCACAGTATAAAAGGGTTCTAATTCATATTCCTATGTTTGGTCCACTGTTTCTAGCTCGGCCATCGGTCGTCGGGTCCCGGACACTTATCCTCACCAGACGAGTCGATCATGTTGAATGTGAACTCCTGGCATTGAGGAATTCCTTCCAGGCACTGCGACTGCACACCCCAACCAATCCACAATATCATTCGGGCCTGTTTAGATATCAGATATCGCCGCGATTCTTGGCGGTTATAATGCGAAACTAGGGATTGTTGGTTTTCTTTGAGAATCTCGATATGCTCGAGTAGTGAGTTCCATTCAAAACTAGCACCAGAAATTTGAAGGGCTCCACAACAAGTATCATAATGGTATTGGAGAAATGTGTTAGATCAGCCAAGGTTTGGAGATGCTTAGTAATCCATAATTTGCTGTTTAGGGAGAATAAGTCCTGAACCACGATCTGCGAAATTCAATCATCGTGATAACCACAGTGCTATAGTCATTACAATTACAACCACAACTACAATGACTACTAATACCATGCTTGTATATTTGTGTCCCTCCTTCTCTTTAGGAGCCTGGGATCTGGTAGTGGGAATTTTGATTTTGACTATAGCATTGACTTGAGTTCTTGTGGTGTTATGATGGCTGAATGTTGTGGGGAATCCTGGTTTAGCCCGTTGTCTCTGAGCCTATTCTCGCTGCGAGCACGGTACCTGGGGGTCTTCGATACTGAACGAGTGTCCCCCACAACGCCTGTGGTGTTGAAAAGGAGTGCTGCACACGAAGAGATATAGCTTTATCAAGCCGCCGCTAGTAACGAATGACATCGGCAACATTCTCAGGGAGAAGGGGTTGCTGTTGGCGAAGGGTAAGGAGTATCAAGTGCGGGGGAGGTTGCTGTTGCCGATTTTCTCTCATGCGCATATTCCGGGACTTGCCCTCGGGTTTTGGGTCCAAGGAATGGAAATGACCGAGAATGTGGCGGAGTTGGTGTCCGCTTCGCGGAGTGCCACTAGCGGTGGAGACCGGGAGGTGGGAGTGGAGATGGAAAAGCGGTTCTCGTTGGCGACGCTGGAGATGATCTGCTCTTCCGGCTTTGACTATAAATTTTGTGTGCTGAAGAGCGCTTCCATAAGCGATAGCAGAAATACAGGAGAAAACTCTGGCTCCGGGTTAGCAGACGCACACTGCAATATTCGACATGAGCAGCCCATTTCAAATCATGGCGACCCTATCTGCAATATTTCCCTCCAGCTCTCCGTGGCCCTCCCGCCCTTCCGCTAAAGCTAACCGGCGATGTGGACTATAGGACTTGTGACCGCGCAAATTATTGCGGCTCGAGAATACCCCAGGCACCCCCCCGGAGGACTCCGAATAGAAAGACATTCCCTCTGTAATTCTAAAATTGAATACCTACACAAGCCCGGACGGGGAATCCAGTATGTGCGACCAAATGGTGATCTTCCTAGCTGCGGGCCGCGAAACGATCGCTACGCCAATGATCCGGGCCATGCACTCGTCATCTCTGCTGGAGAACAGATACATCCAGTCCCGTCTCCGCGCCGAAATACACAGCGCATTCCCCTCCGGCCTACCGACCACCATCACATACGACCAGATCTCCAGCATGAAGTATCTCTCCCACGTCAGGTCCGAGGTGCTTCGCCTGCACCCTCCTGTCAGCGTGAAGCTATGCGTGGCGGCCGAGGATACGACCCTGAACGGGACGTTCGTGCCGAAGGGCACATCTATTGTACTCTCCCCGTTTGCGGTGAATAGAAGCGTGGCGCTGTGGGGCGCGGACGCGGAGGAGTTCACGCCCGAGCGGTGGGCGGGCAGAGAGAACGGAGCGGGGCCGCTGTTGAGAGTAATTATGGGTTTCTCACATCCCTGGCGGGGCCTAGGGGGTGTATTGGGAATGTGTTTGCCAGGGTAGAATTTAAGTGTCTCCTTGCGGCCACGATTGGTAGGTTCGAGTTTGAGCGGGATGGGAAGAGGGAGGTGCGGTTAAGGCGGGGATCAGCGCGAAACCCGGGGGGGATATACCAGTTCCTGTTAAGGAGGTGGCTTGGGGGTGAATTCTCGTTCATTTGTGAATATTGTCAGTTATCAAGGGATGAATGAAGGATGAAATGATAGATAGAATGGATGGAATCATGTGCGGTCACTCGATGCTTTCTGCACTGTTTGACTCATGGTAAAGTTATCAAGATTCAAGAAAGAGCACAGATCATGACACGCTGTGCGTGTTGGAAAGAGGTGGTTGACTTTGGAAGATGCGGGAGAGTCTGAAAGGTTGGATAGATGCTTGCGGATGATTTGGGATTGAGATAGAATGATTCACAGTTTATGAAAGAGATTAGATAGACATGTCTTTCCTTTGTTTATCACGGGAGTGTACGGAGGAATAAAGGCATGGCAGGGATAGAGAGATAGGTGTGGTGATGGACGGAAGGATCAGGAAGTGCTACTTATGTTTTACTTATACACTTGTTTCTGTCATGAGTTTTTTTGTTTTAGTAAGAGCGAAATTTGAAGAGCTGAGCGAGGTGTCTAAGTTCCGTGTGAATTCTCTTTCTATCGTCTATCACTGTGCCAAAATAATCTGCCGACGTTAATTGTGCGCGCCCTGGACAGCGGACAAACTAAGAAATGAGAGTGATTTCCCCACCTTGAAATCCTGCTACACAGCTGATACCAGCCCAATTTGGCTATCCAGTAAACTCGCGATATACCCCAATAACCCAAGCCCGATCAACTCTGTGGCTTGTTCAAACCTGTTTGGACTGAATAAGGTAGGGCTAGGGGGTAAGTTAGGCTAGTTGAAACTTCGTTCCTAAGGGAGACTACAAGACAAAAACAATAACGTCTTGGGGTTCCCTAATCACCGGGAACTTTGACCCATCTCACTTCCACTTCCTCCTCCTTCCTATCCTTAGGTAGCAGAAGGAGTAGCTAGCTAGCCCCTGTTATTCAATGTCCTGTCGCTCAGGGTCTATTACGATTGCACTTTTGTTCTTTCCTTCTTTCTTTCGTGCTTTCTTTTAAGTACTAACCGAGCACACTGGGTTTTTCCGACAGTAAGTACAGTTCTAATAAGCAAATATGGAGGTACTAGGTCAATAATAAGAGTTTAGTGCAAGCTACCGTAGGAGATATATTACTCCGTCTAACTAACCGCACTGCGGGGCTCCCGAGGCTCGATAAATTCTAAAGCAGCACTCCAGGCTGATGAACCCTGAACCCTGAACCCTAGATCCTAAGCACTCCAGAACCGTCCTGATATCCCATGGTCTTCTGTGACCCCTAAGGCCTTTGCCCTGTTAGTATGCCAACTCCGCTATGTCCAGGGACATACGGTATGAAAAGAATATCATAAAACTAAATACTCGATACCTACCTAATACCTAACAGCAATTGGTATCAACAAAACCAAAAACCAGTATCCAATTCTTAGCGTCATAGGATGTGAAAGCAACAACCCACTTCTAAATGCCTAGTCGCCGCACATCATGAAGCGACATGCCCTCTAACCGTATATCTCCTAGCCACATATCCGCATATCCACATAATATACGCATACCCACATCTCAGCATATCTCTGCAACCGCATAACCGCAAAACCGATGTTCGTATGCCCTATACGCAAGCCAACATAATTCTAGCATCTCTTTTAAAGCCTCTAGGTGGACATGCAAATTGTAATCTGATTGGACTATCTCCAATATATTGTATGTGGTATCGGAAATATGTCATTATATCAATGGATGGTCATAATTTATACTTGATAAGGCTCTGGCTGGGGGGAAAAGAACGATGAAAGTGGCCTCGAGCCCATGCCAGCATATATGTACCATATTGGAAAATATTTGGATTGAATAAATACTTGCTTCTGTTCTAACTTCAGCAGCCATAGGTTTGAAACAAAGTCTGCCGGGAAGCCTAGTGGCGAACAAAAGGGGATAGAAGACTGATTTAACTGCTATCAACATGCTTTAAGCTCTTGTTTACCTTGGGTTTCTCTATCTCTTAAATAGCCCGAACACGCCCTCCTGCAAGCTTACCCGCGAGCTTCTTGGCGAGTTCGGCGGCGAGGGATCTAGCTCCGCTGGGATTTTCACCGCCCGCAAGAGATCTAGCTCCCGCTGGTTAAATCGCAGGACATCTAGGGCCTGCTGGAGAAGCATCATCTGTCGGCCAGATGGGCCTGGCTGCCTGATATTTGACAAGCCCCGCGTGAAATTCTCCGTAGGAACTCTCATGACCTCAGGCAGTGGCTCTACCGGCTCCTTCGCAGCCTCCTTCTCGGTATCCTCCCGCATTTCCTCCGCATGTTTTAGAATATCCAAACCATCCCCTCGCTCGAGCTTTGCTCCCAATTCTACTGCTGTTATTTGGGCATTGTTCTTGACTGTTGCATCAGCTCCTTTCTTGATGAGAAACTCGACAATCTCCATGTGATCAAATTGAAAAGCGAGGTGAAGTGGGGTGTTGCCAGAGTGGTTTTTCTTGTTGATACCGTCACTGTGTGTCTTGTGCTCTCCCAATTTTTTCACCAGGGCCTTCAGCATGGACGAATGACCGGAAATGGCTGCTTCGTGCAGCGGTGTGTTGCCGTCTTGATCCGGTGCCGCGAGGGATAGCTCGCTCTTCTCGATCAGAATCTTGTATGCCCCGGATATGAACCTAGCTGCTAGGTGTAGTGGTGACCGATTGCCGTTGGTCCCCTTTGGGAAATCTGAGAGGGCCTTTTCTACCAGGGGCATGAGCCCCAAACAAACAACGATGTTTAGTGGTGTCTGCTCCCCCGCCAAAACCTCCATTCTCGAATCTCCGCAAAGCTCAATCCATGGTTTTCGTAAGACATCACTGGTTTCGAAGAACTGATGCTGCAACCGGTTATGAGCAGAGTCGTCGCAGAATTCGTCCTTTGAGATCTTAAGGTTCCGGCGGGCATGAATGAACCAGGATTCTGCTGCATATTTGAGATATGTCCATTGGTCTGCGGCTTCCTGTGGGGTTTTCCATGCCACTTCCCGTGGTACCTCTCCTCACTTACCTCTCTGGCGGGCTTGTCCTAGGCTTGGGTCCCGGGACTCATCGTGGGCCCGCGTAACACCACACCTTGGGAACCTTTGTGGGTCTCCAAAGGCATGATGAAGGTATCGGAAGCAGTCCCAAGAAAGCATGAGGTCTGCCTCACTTTTAGAAAGCACTGGGAGCCTACCCCGGCCGTATTCATCGAAAAGGTATTCTATTGCAGTATGATGGGCAATGGATACAGTTTCAGAGGTAGCCCGGAGGAATCCAAGTGAGGACCGGACATATATCCTGAGTTCCTTCTCTTCCCGAAGCTGAATTTTGCTGGTTGTCCCGTTATGAGTGGATTGTTCTGCCCTTGCTTTTTCCTCGATACAAGCCAGGATATGAGCTAATTCGCCAAATGTGAGCGGGCGCAACGCCAGTGCTACACTCTAGATCATGTACATCTCCCGATTCTTCTCGTGAGATAGGAGTGCGTAGCATGTCCTGGTATATGTCCTTCAGCCCTGATGGTGGTTTCCTTAGAAATTTGCCAAAATCAGGGCCCGAACTGAAGTATGTAAGACTTTCAATCGCCAACGATGCCCAGAGGAAAATACCCTCCGACTTTGCCAGAAGGGCTTCCATTGCTCTCTCCTTCAGGTCCGCGTCCCACCCCCACGCATTTACTCTGCGCCTGATAAAAGATTCGACATCCTCTTTTATAGAGCTGTTCGTATCAAGGTCGATGTTGGTGGATTCGTGGACGCTATAGGGGAGGTTGTTTGAGACGTGGGGTACGTCCCGACTGGAGAGAAATATTTTGACAGTGCGGATTTCCATGAGCCCCAGAACCCTTTCAATCAATTCTTTGCATAAGCTCTCCTCAAGCCCATCTATGCCGTCTATGAGAATGTATATGGGGTTTGTCCGGCAATCCTTGATCGCTTTTCGTAGAACCTTCCATAAAGAAGACAGGTTGGTGAAGAATCTATCCCCCTGTTTTTCGAGCTCAGCCTTGCAGCCATCGAAAAGACTCCCATCCTGCTAAAGAATGCCATACAGCAGGTCGCTGGCTACTTTGGCAAGCCTGAGTTGTGACAACCCCTCTTGATCAGTAGATGTCTCGGCGGTGGAGAGTTCGGGTGAGACGAAGTGGAAACCCAATTTAAGCCCTCCAGGTGAATTGCCGGGTCTCTCAAGAAGTTCGGCGGCAACACGCTTGGCCAACATAGTCTTTCCCGTTCCAGGTCCACCACAGAGCCAAAGAAGCTTGGATTCCTTGCTTTCCAGCCACCCTCTATACACGGCTTCTTCTAAAATCCATTTTCCAGTGTCGCCCCCAGGCAGGTTATGCTCGTCGCGGAGGTGGTCTGAGTCGATGGTTGGCGGCGGCACCCCCCATCCAGCGCACTTGACCAGCCCCTCAAAGGTTGCTATAAGCTCTTAGTCATAAACCTAGAACGATAACTAGTAATCAAAGGCTGCATACGAGGGATATATGAAGGTACTTGTATGCCATAATTATTTGTGATATTTGTGCTTGTATTGTTACTGTTGTTATTGCCTGATAACTGCCCGCAGATCGAACTTTGGGTGGCTGTCATGTTGAGTGCTTCCAAACTGACCACATATTAGCCGATCTAGATCCATACAGTAAAACAGCCTAGCGCTATACACTCTCACTATCTTCCCACAAGTGCTCTCTGACGGCTAGCGATATTTGGAGGCCTTCGAAATAGATGCTCAATGCTAGGAGGGGAGGGGGGGGGGGGGGTAAATGCAATTCTGAGCGATGCCGCAGCAATCATATCAATACTCTAAGTCCTCGGAGGGGGATAAGTGCGGTAGTACTAGGGCGCAGAAAATTCCCACTTCTCGGCGCTGAGAGGGAAAGCGCTGCCAAGTCAGCCCTCAGATGAGATGGAACAAAAGGAATATACAGTATATGTGGATTTCTACGAGCAGGAGAGGTCCCGACAGGCAGGGCTCGGAAGTCTGTGGGACTCTGGCCTGATTCATTGAAAGCCTGCGTGTCCAACGGGGCTTGTGCAACCGAATACCGGCATGCTGGATGCTCTAATATTTAGCGAAGGAATAAAATCGGTCCAACTCCCTGCGCACTGGATGGAGCAAACACTGCTCCTTTCGTGGTTGAGGGGGGGGCCCACTCTAGAACCAATCGGAGGGAGTTCGACATACTTTTTTTTTGCAGCACTTTTTTCATCTATCGCCTTACCGGTATTGCCTACCGTCGCTATGATACTTTACGGTACATGGAGATCGCCTGCGTGTATTCCTCAAACAATAGGTTGAAGTCCCGGATGGTCCTCGAAAACAAAAGCTCACAACCCCCCAGTCATATCGCTTGCAATAGTTGGAATTTCCGCTTCCCGGACCCTCTCTCCTCTCCCTTCCTATCCCTTGCCCTCTCCGCCCTCTCCGCCCTAAGGTTTGGCGGACTTGCCCTTCATACCAGGTATGATACCGGTAGTAACAAGTAAGGATTACGGGTGAGGCATGCATCCTGGGTACCAAAAGGTAGAGCTCAATCTCTATCTTGCCTATCTCACCCAACCTCCGAGCAGATTTTCCGTGATCCAGGTAACTTATGGCCGCCGCGTGTAGTGGCGTGTGATACTTGGAACCATTCCAAACTGCGGCGCTTTTCGTAGGGGGGCGGGGAGAAAAAAGTGGAAGGCGAATGATAGGGGGACTCGAGATCCCGCATGCTCGTAATGGCTAGAACATAATAGCATATCATACTACTAAAATTCTTAAATTCTGGCCAATTTTTGGCCTGTGTGCAATAGTAGTCAGTTTTTACAAACGTTAGGCGATAACGAGCACACCCTCTACTCCATATTTTACGAAAAAATTAACCTATGGAGCAGACTTCCCGCCTCCTGTCACTCTAGTCTGCGGATAAGCGACTTTTCTACAAAAATAAATAAAACACTTGATAATTCGTGATTTTTGTTTGGCGGACGTCACTAAAGTTAGGCTACACCTAGATCATGGGGCGGGAATCTGCATGCCCTATGCATCTATGGGATGCGGTGATGGAAACTCAGTGGGAGGCTCAATCAACCTCACTGGTGCAAGGGGTGGAACCCATTAGCTGGAATAGGCAGGGATATATTTGGCTGGTTAATTTAAATAACCATTCCATCACTTCTTGCCGGGGGTTGTAAATCTAGTCAAATCTCATAACCTCTATCCAGCGAACAAACCAACAGTGACCAAAGGCAACTCCCCTCAAGAAATTTGATTCTCGTTACTTGAGAAACTACTAATTATCCCAAGTAAACCAACCATGAGCTTCTGCCTCGATCAGAAGCATGAGCCTCCGAGTGCGCAAAACCCAATTCTGGATGGTACAGTACACAAACAGTCCAAAAAGAGATGTTATGGATATACCGCTGATATAAGGTCTTATTGTTATCATTAAAAATTTTAATTTTTTTTAGCACTCTGGGAGACTGTCACACACCCTCCCTAATCGTCCTCAACGAGCTCTCCTCAACCCTCATACTTTAAAATCCCGTCTTTATTTTATAAGCTGAGGCGTTTAGCCCTAGTTTAAAAAGAGTTTTTTCGAGTATGATATAATAGTGAAGTAGTCAAGTTTTGTATTGATTTGCCAATTTTGTATGTGAAAGGGCATTACAAACACTAAAACCCTTTAGCTTGAAAAATTTGCATAAACATTGTTTCGCCCCGGGTTGCATACCTTGGCTCGAGCGGCAACCGCCAACCGCCAACTCAACAGTACACTAGACGACCCTGAAGACACTAAAAAATAGGGTAGTTCCCGAGAGCAGAGGAGGTGCGAATATACTTATTAGTAGTACGATACAGTAGAAAAGTTTTGCAATTCGTATTCCAGTGCTTGGTCTGCCGTTGCGAGCGAGTTGTCGGTGGTCAGTTTCGGACACTTATTTTCACCCAAGGTACTGGCCGTGTTTCATGGGAGGTGCTAATACTGAGGAATCCCAACACTGTGGTTATGCCCCGACCAATTCACACTATCACTCGGGGCCTGTTTAGATGCCAAAAATATGATACTATCGCAGAGATTCTTGGCGGTTCCAATGCGAGGCTACCGTAGGGCTTGTTGGTAAGTTGATCTCTGAGTATGATATCTTGATAATATCATACCTCGAAAACTCTTGTGATTCGCTATCTCTGATTCCGAGAAAAAGGGGCTGAGAAGGGCCCTGGCTTTCCTACCATGGGCGTAGGGTCCGCCTTCTGGGAGTGGTGAATCTTATTAACTGGCGTGCACACTTCTGTTAACTTGTCAAACTGTTCCTGTCCGGCGCGACGGAGATAGGGAACTGCAAGAGTTTTTACGGTATTCGGCTTGTTGGGATGTCCGCTCATTTGAGATTGTAGTCCCTGTATATCCGTGGGATCTCTAAATTTGGTGTTCACCTTGGGAGGCAAATTTCAAAGATTGTACTAAAGTGAGCGCAACGCCACACCGCTCGCGAAGGATGTGTTAGGCAGGCTGAGATGGGCAGATGGGACGTCTTGCTGCCCGGGGCGGCCGGGGGAGTACATAATGAGCGGTACTTAGCCGGGGGTATTCCCCTAACAATGTATCACAATTATTTGAACATTTTTTGTGGAAGAAGAAAAGCCTATCTATAATATCGCCGACCAATGTTGACCGCCGGCATTCCCCTCCAGTTTGACACCCGCTCTCGATCAAAATGACCACAATAAAAATCCTAGCAGAATGCGCCGCATCCATGATACTCCTCTCCCGCCACACGTCTTTTAGCGCAGCCACCAAATTCATGCTACTAACCACCTAGTCTTAACCTATGAGCTCCTCTACTGCACCATCCTCCGGCCTAAGCTCGTCTACCCAGTCCGGCATTTCCCAGGGCCGACTAACTCCTGCTTCTTAGTGGGAAACTCGGGCGTAATCTAAAAATGTAGTCCGGAGCCCTGCAGACCATCTGGATGCGCACGATTCCGAACAGCGGACTGCTACCTGCACCCGGGGATCTTCAACATCGAGCAGGTGCTCCTAACAACGCCAGAGGTGCAAAAAGGAGTGCTGTGCACGAGGAGCTATTGCTTCATCAAGCTGCCGCTGGTAACGAATGACATCGGCAATATTCTCGGAAAGAAGGGGTTGCTGTTAACAGAGGGTGGGGAGCACAAGGTGCAGAGAAAGCTGCTGGCAGCTTTTCACGCAAATATTAAGGGACTGGTGCCCGGGGTTTGGTCTAAGGGGGTAGAAATGACGGAGAAAGTAGCGGAGGTGGTGCGTGCTTCCCGGAGCGGTGCCAGGAGTGGTGGTGGGGAAGTTGCACTCATTAGCAACGCTGGATATGATCGACTCTTTCAGCTTCGGGTATGAATTCCATGCGCTAGAGAGTGCATGCATGCATAGTAAAAATACAGAAGAAAAGTCCGGCTCCGGGCTAGCAGAGGCACACACTGCAATATTCAACATGAGCGCCCATCCGGATCATAGCGACCCTATCCATGATATTTCCGTCTCGCTTCCGGTAGCTCCCCCCGCCAAAGCTGATCCGCGGTGTGGACTATAAGACGTGTGACAGCGCAAATCATCGCGGTCAAAAAATGTACCCTAGCCACCTCTCCGGAAGACTCCGACTCTGAAGACATCCTCTGTCCAACGCTGAACCGAAAACCTACGGCTACTCGTCATAAGTGTTTGTGATCTGAGTCCTGTTAATTGCGATTGCGGCGAAGATGATGGGGAAGAAAATGACCACCCAAGCACATAACGGGTGGCCACTTGCGTGCAAGGGCTTGATAGTTTCGCCTCCTCTCACATCGGTCTCGATAGTCTCCGCGGGCCTCTCCACAATCCTCTCCGCAGTCCCCTTCTTAACCTCACCCGGAAGCGTCCCGGCCTGTCTTAGAATATCCAAACAATCTCGTCTCTCGAGCCTTTTCCCTAATTCCGCTACAGTCACCTGGGCATTGTTCTCGATGGTTGGATCCGCGCCATGTTTGACAAGAAACTCGACCATATATGGGTGATTGAATTGAAAAGCAAGGTGAAGTGGGGTATTGCCAAGGCAGTTTTTCTTGTTGATTTCATCGCTGCGCGCCCTGTGCTTCGGGTTTGCGAATTTTTCCACCAGGCCCACCAGCGTGGGCCGAATGCCTAAAATGGCCGCCTTGTGTAGCGCGGTGTTGCCGTCCCGATCGAGCCCGGTGAGGAGGAATGTTCCAACTTTGGCGATCAGGATTTTGTATAGCCTGGACAATACAGCTGATGGTAACCTATCTGAACTTGAACTGAATGAGATGAGACTGAGCAGAAGCTGCAGGGTAAAGACAAGCTCTTGGGGTTCCCTAATTATCCGTAAACGTGATCCATCTTACTATCATACTGCTTCCTCTTCCCTTTGATCCGTGTTATAATAATGTTAGTAATTCTATGTCTCGTTATTTCCTTGTTTTGTATAATATATTACGTAATAAAGTCTTATTATAGACCTAGTATTTCCATACTTATTAGGATTGTACTTACTGTTTACGGAATTCAATATATTCTGTCGCTCTCAGAGTTTTTGAGTGAACATGCAAATTGTAATCTAAGGGCCCGTTTACTGATCCGTTGCGTTTCGAGATTTTGGTGGGGAAACTAGACGGTGGCGTCTCAACCAGCATCATATTCCAATAGAGGTGGCAAAACTGTTTACCTTGTTTTCAACCGTTTGATATTCTGGGTGTTAGACGGTCAAAACAAGACCAGCTCAAGAGGTGGTATTGCAACCACCGTCTACTGGTACCACATAAATGCCACCAACCTTCCATATCTGGAATAACCAGAGCAGCTATGAATAAGGTCTCTTTTCCTTGCACAATCAGCAATTCCTTTTCTCATAATTTAGGGCAAGTTTAATAACAAATTCTCATCATTTGATTGTAAGAGAGAATTGTTGGTCAGTCCAATATCTCGGTGGTTGTTGAGTACTGTACTGTGCGAATTGAGAGCTACCTGGTTGCACACCATTTGTGGATTACCCTTTTCACACTACTACACACTGTATTAGGTAAACACACACCCATCAATTTTCCCTACCGCTCTTTGACCGTTTAGCCTCCCTTGACGGTCGGCACCGTCTCCGGTTGCTTGACGGCCGTCTATTGGTAAACGGGCCCTAAGTAGGTTCTCTAATAAATTGTATGTGGTATAGGTAATGTAATCTCCTATCAACCGATTCTCGTGATTTATACTAGATAAGGCTTCGGCTGAAAACACAACAAAGAATAGGCCCTTGAGGGCCCAAGAGTCTCTGTTCTGGTCTGCTTATTGGAGGTTTTTGAGTTTTATAAATGCTTATGTCTCTTTCAGTTTTAAGAGGTATTTTCAAAGGCAGTGTGGAGGAGGGATATTTTTTCAGACCTATCTTTCTCGGCCTGCAACACCTTACCGATGAAGTTTGTAAAAGCTCTTGCGCAGAATCTCATTTGATTCTGTAATTATTAATAAAAATGTGCATTTAGTGTGGAAGTGGTGGGGAAAACCCTATGTATGATATTATGATAATAATATTTTATAATAATATTATGAATAATATGATAGTTGAGTGTTATGACCTGGTTCACACCCCTGGGTCAATTGCCTAGGGGTTAACAATTTTGGGGCATGTATATATCGTGTGTATACAAAGAAGGATAAAGTGATACTGTATTAACCCAAAAGTTGAGTTTCTGGGCGCAGGGTTCTAATCTCCTGCTTGAAACAGGTTCTGCTGGAAAGCTTAGTTGCGAGCAAAAAAGGAGGGAAGGATCGATTTAACTTCTATCAAGAACCCTCAGGCCCTTGTTAACTTCGCCTTTTTAGACCTGCTAAATAGCCTCAACAAGCTCCTCCCCAGGCCGACAAGCGGGTTCACTGGAGGGCTCTCTAGAGTGCTCACTGGGGGGCTCACAGGGGAGCCTACTTGTGAGTCCAGCAGTGCGACCGTGTAAGAGGTCCGCTGTGGGCTTCCCGGCTCGCCCTCCCAACGGCTGGCCAACAGAGATAAGTGTGGACTCGGCGGCCTGATCCGCAACTCAACCCTCCTCCTTCCTCGCTGTCCTTCAGGTGGGCGTGCCCCCGTACGATGGCCCAACTCCTCAACCCGGCGCCTTCTTCGCAGCCCTCTTGGAGGGCGTGGCTCAATGCCCCATCCCGGATCCACAATCCGCCCCCCTACTGGGAGTCCTGATGGGCGTGCCCCCGTTTCCCATCCCAGCTCTCCCACAGGCTCCTCCACAGGCTCCTCCGCGGGCTCCTCCACAGGCTCCTCCGCGGGCTCCTCCACAGGCTCCTCCGCGGGCTCCTCCACAGGCTCCTCCGCGGGCTCCTCCGCGGGCTCCTTTACAACCTCTTTCTCAACCTCACCCGGTATCTCCTCGGCATGTTTTAGAATATCCAAACCATCCCCTCGCTCGAGCTTTGCCCCCAATTCTAATACTGTCATTTGGGCATTGTTTTTGATGGTTGTATCCGCTCCTTTCTTTACAAGAAGCTCGACTATCTCAATGTGATCGAATTGGAGAGCAAGGTGAAGCGGGGTGTTGCCGGAGTGGTTTTTCTTGTTGATTTCATTACTGTAGGCACTTTCCCTTGTGAACTTTTTTACCAGGGCCCTCAGCATTGGCAAATGGCCAGAAATAGCCGCTTCATGTAGTGGTGTGTTGCCGCTTGCATCGGGATCGGTGAGGAGGGATGGCCCGCCCTTGGCGATGAGGATCTTGTATACCCCGGATATGAACCTGGCTGCTAGGTGTAGTGGTGACCAATTGTTATTCGTCCTCTTGGTGAGATCGGAGAGGGCTCGTTCTACTAGGGGTATGAGTCCCAGACAGACTGCGACGTGGAGTGGTGTCTGCTCCCCAGCCAAAACCTCCATTCTCGGATCTCCGCAGAGCTCAATCCAGGGATTTCGTATGATGTCGCTAGATTCGAAGAACTGGTACTGCAACCAAGTGTGAACAGAGTTGTTGGAGAAATTGTCATTTGAGATCTCAAGGCTTCGACGGGCATGAATGTACCAGGACTCTGCTGCATATCTGAGATATATCTGCTGGGCTGCAGCTTCCCGTGGGCTTTTCCGTGCCACTTCCCACGGTGTCTCTCCTTGCTTCGTTTCCTGGCGATGTTGCCCCAAGCATGAGTACGGAGACCCATGGTGGCCCCTCATAGTATTACACCTTAGGAACCCCTCCGGACCTCCGAAGGCATGATGAAGGTAGCGGAAACACTCCCAAGAAACCGCGAGGTCCGCCTCGCTTTTGGACAGTACGGGGAGGTTGCCCTTACTGTATTCGTCGAAAAGGTATTCTGTCGCAGTATGATGGACAATGGATACAGTTTCAGCAGTAGCCCGGAGAAACCCTAGTGAGGACCTGACATATATCCTGAGTTCCTTCTCTGTCCTAAGCTGAATCTCGTTGGTTGTCCTCTTGTGAGAGGGCGGTTCAGTTCTCGCTTTGCCCTCTATACAAGCTAGGATATGGGCTAATTCGCCGAATGTGAGTGGGCGCAATGCGAGTGCGACACTCCAGATCATGTTCAGAACTTCGCCAGATTCTCCGCGTGAGAAAAGAGTGTGTAACATTTCCCGGTATGTATCTTCGAGGCCTGATGGCGGTTTCCTTAGGAACTTGTCAAAATCAGGGCCTGAACTGAAGTATGTTAGGTTTTCAATCGCCAATGATGCCCAGAGGAAGATCCCCTCTGACTTCATTAGAAGGGCTTCCTCTGCTTTCTCCTTCAAATCGTCATCCCACCCCCATGCATTCACTCTGCGTCTGATAAAATGTTCTACATCCTCCTTTATAAAACTGTTCGTGTCGAGATTAATCTTGATGCATCTATGGAGGTTATGGGGGAGGTTGTTTGAGATGTGGGGTACGTCCCGACTGGAGAAGAATATTTTAACCGTCCGGATTTTCATCAGCCCCAGAACCCTTCCGATCAATTCTTTGCACAAGCTCTCCTTGAGCCCGTCTATGCCGTCTATGAGAATGTATACCGGGTCCGCCCGGCAATCCTTGATCGCTTTCTGTAGAACCTTCCATAAAGAAGACAGGTTGGTGAAAAATCTATCCCCTTGCCTTTCAAGTTCAGCCTTGCAGCCAACGAAAAGGCTCCCATCCTGTTGGAGAATGCTGTAGAGTAGGTCGCTGGCTACTTTGGCAAGCCTAAGTTGTAGTACCTCAGCCTCATCGGTAGTTGCCCCGGTATTAGGGAGTTCGTGTGAGATGAAGTGGAAAGCCAATTTAACCCCTTCCGGGGGATCGTCGGCTCCTTTCAGAAAATCTGTGGCAACACGCTTGGCCAACGTAGTCTTTCCCGTTCCAGGCCCACCACAAAGCCAAAGGAGCTTGGATTCCTTGCTTTCCCGCCATTCCCTATATCCTGCTTCTTCGAAAATCCATTTCCCAGTGTCACCCCCAGGCAGGTTATACTCGTCCCGGAGGTGGTCCACATCAATTAGTGGTGCCGGTACCCCCCAGCCAGCGCACTTTATGAGTTCTTCAAAGGTTGCTAAGAGTATAAACTCTTAGTTATAAGTTTAAAATGAAGACTAGCAATGAAAGGCTGCGCACCTGGTACATATGAAGGTACTTGTATACCATAATTATTTGTGATATTTGTGCTTGAATTGTTACTGTTATTATTGCCGGAGTACTGCCCGCAGATCGAACTTTGGGTGGTTGTCATATTGAGTGCTTCCGAACTGACCACATATTAGCCGATTCAGATCCATACAGTAAAACAGCCTAGAGCTATACACTATCACTATCTTCCCACAAGTGCTCTCCGATGGCTAGCGATATTTTGAGGCCTTAGAAGCAGCTGCTCGACGCTAGGAGGGGTGAAGGAAAAATAGAATCCCGAAAGACGCAGCTCATATCGATACTGCAAGTGCTAGGAGGGGGGATAAATTCTGGAGTACTGGGGCGCTGAAATTCCACTTCTCGGCTAAGAGAGGGGGAAGCACTGCCAACTCAGTCCTCAGTTAGGATGGAACAAAAGGGATATATGTCTGTTTCCACGAGTGGCAGAGGCAGCTACTGCGCAGTCCGGACCAGGGCACGGAAGTCTGTGGGACTCTTGTCTGGTTAGTTGAAAGTTGGAGTGTGTAGCGAAAATTATGCAACCGAATACCGGTAGGTTGGATGCTCTAATTTTCGGCGAAGGAAAAAAATCGGTCCGACTCCCTGCACACTGATGGAGCAAACACTGCCCGTTTAGTGGCCAAGGAGGCCTGCTCTACAAGTAGAACCAATCAGAGGGAGTTAGGCTGACTTTTTTTTTTACAACACTTTTTCAATCAACCGGTGTGGATTGGGGCGCTCATAGGGTAGTTTTAGCGGTCAGGAGAGCGTTTGAGTATCGTACGCACTAGATAGCTTGGCGTGCAGAATTTTCTGCACATAAGCCTCTCTTCTCTTCCTTAGTTTAGCCAAGTGCAGCAACACAGGCACATTATGCAGCTGAATAGCTTGGTTACTCTAATTTTTGAAGGAAAAAATTTGCCCAACACCCTGCGCACTGGATGGAGCAAACACAGCTTCTTTAGTGGTCGAGGTGGGCAGCTCCAGAACCAATGGGAGGGAGTTTGACAATCTTTTCTTTTCTTCACAACACTTTTTCCATAGATCGTCTGCGTGCATTCCTTAAACATAGGTGAAAGTCCCAAATAACCCCCAAAAACAAAAGTTCACAACGACCCTCCTCCTTCCTATCATAACCCTTCCTCACTTTCCCTTCCCCCCGCAGTCATATCACTTACAATAGGTGAAATTTCAGCTTCCCCGGGCCCTCTCTCCTTCCCCTTCCCATCCCTCACCCTCTTCGCACTCTTAACCCTAAAGTTTGGTAGACTTACCCTTCATATCATACCCGGTATGATATCATACTTATAGTGTCGAAGCGGTTTTTAAAATGGGCTGCGATTACAAAGGGCCAAAAATTGGTTAGAACGGAAGAATTTTAGTTGCATCCAATACCAGTCCCTTTTAAAACTGTTAGGTAGCGACAAGCAAGGATCATGGCTGAGGCTCTGGGTATACTCGGTTTGACAAAAATAACGGCGCACCAGAGATCACTAGCGACGCAACCTCCCCTCCACCCTAGGCCCACCTAAAGAAATTTCTCTAAATCATATCAATATCTTGTGCCTATTCTACTACATATTTACTTTTTTTAAATTTATCGCCACAATAGTAGGTTTGGTGGGAAAGTGCTGTTATCCGAAGTTTTGCCTGATCGTTGGTGCGCCGTTAATTTTGTCAACGTACCATATCACGAAGTGGGGCTTAACTTAATCTCTATCTCGCTTATCTCTCCCAGCCTCCGAGAGGATTTTCCGTGACCCCGGTAACTTGTGGCTGCGTGTAAGTGGTGTGTGATTCTTGGAGCACTTTTCGTAGGGGGCGGGGAGAGAAAAGTGTGAAGGCGAACGACGGGGTGACTCGAGATCCTGCATGCTCGTAATGGCCGGAGCCTAATTGCATACTACCAAAATTCTTAAATTCTGGCCAATTTTTGGTCTGTAACTTATGCAATAGCAGTCCGTTTTACAAATGTCAGGCAATAACGAGCACACACTCTACTCCCTATATTATTTCTCCAAAAACTTATCCATAGAGCAGACTTCCTGCCTCCAGCCTGCGGATAGGCGAATCCCCCATGAAAAATAAAAAACCTGATACTTCATGATTGTTGTTTTAGCCGAGGTCACTTGGAAACGTCCGGACTATGGGGCGGGAATCTGCATCCCCTATCCATTCATCAGATGCAATGATGGAAACTCAGTGGGAGATAGACACTAAAACCCTTTAGCCTGAAAAGCCCGCACAAACATTTTTCCGCTCCGGGGCTGAATACCTTGGCTCGAGCAGGTTGGGAGTTAGTGGCAGAATTATTTGGGGTGAGATTAAAATTTAATGTCCTGAAGTCGAGACCGCCAACAGCCAACTAAACAGCACACTGGACGACCCTGAAGACACTAAAAAAATAGGGCAGTTCCCGGGACAAGAGGAAGTCCAAATACACTTACGGGTATCATAGTAGAGTAGAAAACCTTTGCAATTTATATTCCAGTGTTTGGTATGCTGTTGCCAGCCCTGCTTTTGGTTATAAGTTCTGAACACTTATTCTCACCCAAGGCACTGGTCGTGTTGAATGGGAGGTCTTATATAATAATATTGAGGAATTCCTCCCAGAGGCTGCGGCTATACGCCCCAATCAATCCATAATATCACTCGAGGTCTGTTTAAATGCTATCATAGAAACATTGTAGAAATTCTTGGCGGTTGCGATGCGAATATAGGGCTAGTTCGTAATCCCTAAGTATCTTAATAATATCATATCATACCCTGAAAACCCTTGCGGTTCGCTAATTATAGATTCCGAGAAAGGCTTTTTTTGGGAAGGGCCCTGACTTTCCTGCCGTGATATAAGATCTCCCTTTTGGGCGTGTTGGATCTTATTAGCTGGTGTACGCACTTCTGTTAACTTGTCAAATAAAACCTGTCCTACGTGGCGGAGATAGCGAACTGCAAGAGTTTTTACAGTATTTGGCTTGTTCGGATGTCCGTTCATTTGAGATTGTAGTCCCTGTACATCCGTTTAATCTCTGTGTTCACCTCAGGAGGCACATTCCAAAGATTGTAGTGAAGTGAGTGCAACACTACACCGTTCACGAAGGATGAGTTAGATAGGCTGGAATGGGCAGACCGGATGTCTTGCGGTTTGAGGTGCCCAAGGAGCATATAATAGGTAGTACTTAGCCGGGGGTATTCCCCCAGCGCCCCCAACGGCATGTCGCGTTTGTTTGAGTATTTTTTATCGGGGAAGAAAACCCTATCTGTAATATCGCCAGAGTTGGCCGCGGGTACTTCCCTCTGGTTTTGGCACTCGCTCTCGATCTAACAATGTCTTCAATAAACATCCTACTAGGATACGCCTCATCTAGGATACTCCTCTCTTGCCACGCCTCCTTAGCACAATCACTAAATTCATGCCACTAACTCCCTATCCGAAATCTACAAGCTCCACTACTGTATTATCCTGTGGCCTAATCTCCCCTCCCTAGCCCAGCGCCTCCTAGGACCTACTAACTCCTACTTTACCGTGGGCAACTCAGGCATAATCTGAAAATGTAGCCCAGAGCCTTGCAAGCCATCTGGCAGCGCACGATTCTAGACAACGGACTGCTACTATGCCGGGGGCATCTTCAACATCAAGAAGGCAGTCCTAACAACGCCAGAGCCGGAAGAAGTGCCGCACGCGAGGAGCTATAGATTTATCAAGCCCCCGTTTGCAACGAATTACATCCGCAATATTCTCGGGAAGAAGCTGTTGCCGTTGGCTGAGGGTAAGGGGCCGGAGGGGTAGAGGAAGTGTCTCCCACTGGCTTTCTTGCAGGCACATGTTAAGCGATTGGCCCTGGGATTTTGAACTAAGAGGTGGGAGCGATCCCGCAAGCGGTGGAGGTGGAGCGCGCTTCCCTGAGCGGCGCCAGCGGCGGTGGGGAGGAGGGGTTCTGGGGAGATGCGGAAGCGGTACTCATTGACTACGCTGGATATAATCGGCTCTTCCCGCTTTGGCTACGAATTCCTACGTTCGAGAGTGCTTCCATCAGCGATAGCAGCAGTTCCAAGGGAGGGCCCCGCTCCGGGTTAGCAGATGCACACACTACAATATTCAACATTAGCAACCCATCCTGGACCGGGCCAACCCTATCCATTGTATTTCCCTTCCGCTTCCAGCAGTCCCTCCCCCTAAAGCTACCAGCGACGTGGACTATAAGGCGTGTGACCAACCAAACCATTGCCAGCAAAAACTCTATCCTAGCCACCCTCCCCCCGGAAGGCCCCGAATCTAAAGACATTGTTTGCTGAATGCTAAAATCGAATACCTATACAGGCTCGGGCGGGGTGTCCAGCGTGCGTGACCAAATGATAACCTTCCAAGCGGCGGAGCACGAGACCATCCTTGCGTCAATGATCTAGGCCGTGCGCTCCTTGTCCCAGCCGGGGAACAGACACACCCAACCTCGCCTCCGCCCCCTAGATCCAGGCCTCATTCCCTCCCGGCGTGCCGACAGACACCACAAACGGCCAGATTCCTTGCCGGAAGTATTTCTCACATGTCATATCGGAGGGGTATCCATTGTGCACTCCTTCAGGAGTGACCCTGCGCGTGGCGGCTGAGGATGCGGGCCTGGGCAGGGCACTCGTGCTGATGGGCACGCCCGCTGTCCGCTCCCTTTCGCGATAAACAGGCGCGTTGCATAGCCGAGAGCCAACCTGGGGGAGTTCAAGCCCCAGCGGTGGGCACGCGGAGGGGGTGGGGCTGCCGCCGGGGAGAGCAATTCTGGGTTGCTCCCATGCCTGGCGGGGCCTAGGGCGTGCCTGGTAATGTGCTTGCCCAAGTAAAGTTTAAGTGTCTGCTTGTGGCTACAATTGGTAGGTTCGGGTTTCAGGAGGATGGAAGAGAAAGGAAGTTGTTAAGGCTGTGCTAAAGGCGAAACCTCAGGGGTATACACGCTTCGGTTGAGGAGATGGTTTGGTGGTGGACTTTTCCTTTATTTCGTAAATACTATTTATTATTAGATAAAGGAATAATGTGAGGGTGAGGGGTATGTTTGAAGTCATATGCTGTCACTCGGTGCTTTCCGGGCTCTTGTGTGGCTGGTGGTAAAGTTATCATAGACAACCCAACTATCTCTATACTAGGATAAACTAAACCGAAAATTGCCGCCGTAGCGCAATACTACTAGGCTGACACTTGGGTAAAGGCTAAGGAAATAAGATCGCGGGGTGAGGCCATTAAGAGAGATTCGTCAAACAAGTGAAACTCGCTCAAGATTCCGGAAAAGACACGGATCGTGGCACGCTGTCCGTCGTGAAATCCTGTCACATAGCTAATCACCAATCCAACTTAGCCATCCAATAATCTCACGATAAACTGCCAATACCCTAAGTCCAACTAAACATACAGCTGATCGGAGCCCATTTAAGCCTGGGCTGGGTACGGTGGGAGTGATCAGAGGCTTGCTAACTCCTCTTTCCGAAAGGAGTCCGCAGGGGGAAGAGAATGTCTTGGGGTTCCCTAATTGTTCATAACCTTAATCTATCTTACTACTATCATACTTCCTCCCTACCTACGTCATGATAATGTCAATAACCCCAGGTCTCATGACCCCATATCTTGCATCATATATTATTCAATGAGGTCCTGTTATAGACCTAGTATTTCCATACTTGCTTATTAAGATTGTGCTTACTGTCTACAAAATTCAGTACATTCTAGCATCTCTTTCAAAAGTTGTGAGTGAATATGTAAATTGCCATCTGATTGTACTTTCTCTAGTATACCGATAGTCGTATTGGATGTGTATTCTCCCATTAACCTAGTTATGATATATTCCGGGCGAGGTTCTGGCAGCGAGTGGAGCGATAAACAACGTGAGGTCTCAAATGGGCATACTCCAATATATCCAATTGGAAAGTATCTAGGCTGTAAAAGTGTTTACCTGTCTTCTTACTTTAACAAGTACAATTTTAAAGGAAGTGTGGAGCTTGTACAAGCTATCTTTCCTGGCCCGAAGTGTTTCCCTGATGAAGTTTGTAAAAGCTTTTATGCGAATTTTTATTTGATTGGAAAAATATGTATTTGGTGGAGAAGGGGGTGGGGAAAACTTTATTTACGCATACAGTTGAACATGACCAGAGCCACACCCCCGGGTCAAACGTTTCAGGGTTAAAAGATTTTAAGGCACGCATGCTCGGTAATATATTCACTGTAAAAATAATAATAAAAAGCGAAACACTATATTGTGAACTCAACAAATTGAGTATCTCACTAGACGGTTCCGATCTCCCTTAGAGTTTTCAGGGAAGCCTGGCGGTGAACAGAAAGGGATGGGAAGATTGATTTATGATAGTTGCGATCAAGAGACCTCAATCCCTCTCTGCTTGCCTCCTCTTCTTCTTAGATGACCCGAACAGGCGCCTCAGGGGGTTCTTCCGCAGGCTCACACGGAGGCGCTCTAGCGGGTTCAATGGCCGAATAAGTGGTTGCGACGGGGTCAACCTCCGAGTCAGGCTTTCTGGTGGCGGGTCTGGTGGCAAAGGTTCCGGTAGCGGGTCCGGCTGCCAGGGTTCGGGCGGCATGTTCGGCCGCCAAGGATCTGGGATCACGTCCTGCCAGACACACCCTGGCGATGGGCCCCACAGCCGATCATCTGGCAGAAATCCCTGCCAAAGAAACCCGGGCGATGCCGACTGCGAAAGTTCTGACGGGTATGGTAGCGGGAGTTCCGATGGGTATGGTAGCAGGGGTTCCGATGGGTATGGTAGCGGGGGTTCGGACGGGTATGGTAGCGGGGGTTCGGACGGGTATGGTAGCGGGAGTTCCGATGGGTATGGTAGCGGGGGTTCCGATGGGTATGGTAGCGGGGGTTCGGACGGGTATGGTAGCGGGGGTTCGGACGGGTATGGTAGCAGGGATTCGGACGGGTACGGTAGCGGGGGTTCCGGCGGCGGGCCCAGGAGCCAAGGCCCCGCAGGACCCAGCGTCCCGGGTGGCGGGGGGCCCGGTGGCCGGAGTATCGGGTCTGGAGGCAGCCAGATTTCTAGCGAGTTTTGTGGCCCCGGCCCTGGTAGGCCTCTGCGCAGGCGCGACGACAGGGTCGAGATGAGACCATCCACAGGCTCCTCCGGAAGCTCCTTCACAACCACCACCTCAGCCTCTTTCCGTATTTCCTCGGCATGTTTTATGATATCCAAACTCTCTTCTCTCTCGAGGTTTCCACCTAATTCTAATGCTGTCATTTGGGCATTGTTCTTGATGGTTGTATCTGCCCCTTTCTCGACCAGAAGCTCAACTATCTCCACGTGATCGAATTGAAAAGCGAGGTGAAGCGGGGTGTTGCCGGAGTGGTTTTTCTTGTTGATTTCGTTACTGTATGGCTTGTACGTTTGAACTTTTTTCACTAGGGCCTTTAGCATGGACGAATGGCCGGAAATGGCCGCTTCATGCAGCGGCGTGTTGCCCTCTGAATCTGGATAGGTGAGGAGGGATGGTCCACCCTTGGCTATTAGGATCTTGTATGCCCCCGATATGAACCTGGCTGCTAGGTGTAGTGGTGACCAATTGCTGTTCGTCCTCCCTGTGAAATCTGAGAGGGTCTGTTCTACTAGGGGCATGAGGCCCAGACAGACAGCGATGTTCAGCTGTGTCTGCTCCCCCGCCAAAACCTCCATTCTCGAATCTCCGCAGAGCTCAATCCAGGGCTTTCGTATGATATCGCTAGTTCCGAAGAACTGATGCTGCAACCAGTTATGAGCAGAGTCATTGCAGAATTTGTCCTTTGAGGTCTCAATGCTCCGGCGGGCATGAATGTACCAGTATTCTGCTGCATATCTGAGATATGGCAGTTGGTACGCGGCTTCCTGTGGGGTTCTCCGTGTTGCTTCCCATGATATCTCTCCTCGCTTCCTTTGCTGGCGGTCTCGCCCCAGGCTTGGGTCTTGAGACTTGTCGTAACCCCCCGTGATACAACAGCTTGGAAACCTCTGCCGGTCTCCAAAGGCATAATGAAGGTACCGGAAGCAGTCCCAGGAAAGTATGAGGTCTGTCTCACTTCTAGAAAGCACTGGGAGGCTACCCCGGCTGTATTCATCGAAAAGGTATTCTGTCGCGGTATGATGGACAATGGATACAGTTTCAGAGGTGGCCCGGAGGAATCCAAGTGAAGACCGGACATATATCCTGAGTTCCTTCTCTGTCCGAAGCTGAATTTCGCTGGTTGTCCCCTTGCGAGTAAGTTGTTCTGCCCTTGCTTTCTCCTCGATACAAGCTAGGATATGTGCTAATTCCCTAAATGTGAGCGGGCGGAGGGCCAGAGCTACACTCCAGATCATGTTCAGAACTTCTCCTGATTCTCCCCGTGAGATCAAAGTGCGTAACATTTCGCGGTATACGTCTTTAAGCCCTGATGGTGGTTTGCTTAGAAATTTATCAAAATCAGGGCCTGAACTGAAGTATGTTAGGTTTTCAATAGCCAACGATGCCCAGAGGAAAATACCCTCCGACTTTGCTAGAAGGGTTTCCATTGCTCTCTCCTTCAGATCAACATTCCACCCCCACGAATTCACTCTGCGCCTGATAAATGATTCGACATCCTCTTTTATAAAACCGTTCATATCAAGGTCGATCTTGGTGGATTCGTGGATGCTACAGGGGAGGTTGTTTGAGATGTGGGGTACGTCCCGACTAGAGAGAAATATTTTGACTGTCCGGATTTCCATGAGCCCCAGAATCCTTCCGATGAATTCTTTGCATAAGCTCTCCTTGAGTCCATCTATACCGTCTATGAGAATGTATACCGGGTCTGCCCGGCAATCCATGATCGCTTTTCGTAGAACCTTCCATAAAGAAGACAGGTTGGTGAAAAATCTATCCCCTTGCTTTTCAAGCTCAGCCTTGCAGCCATCGAAAAGGCTCCCGTCCTGCTGGAGAACGCCATATAGTAGGTCGCTGGCTACTTTAGCAAGATTGAGTTGTAATAGCTCGGCCTCATCGGTCGATACCCCGGCGGTGGGGAGTTCGGGTGAGATGAAGTGGAAAACTAATTTAAGCCCTTCCGGAGGATTGTCGGGTCTCCTAAGAAATTCGGTGGCAACACGCTTGGCCAACATAGTCTTTCCTGTTCCTGGTCCACCAGAAATCCAAAGAAGCTTGGATTCCTTGCTTTCCCGCCATCTCCTATACAGAGGTTCTTCGAAAATCCATTTTCCAGTATCATCCACGGGCAGATTATACTCGTCGCTCAGGTGGTCCAGGTCAATTTCCGGTGGCAACGCCCCCCAACCCGTGAACTTTATTAGCTCTCCAAAGGTTGCTACACAAATTCTCAGCCATACAAGCAAGTTCAGAACGAAGATTGATAATGAAAAACTGCATACCGGGAACATATGAAGGTACTTGAATGCCATAATTATTTGTGATATTTGTATTGTTGCTGTTGTTATTGCCGGAGAAGTGCCCGCCGATCGAGCTTTGGATAGCTGTCATGTTAGATGCTTCCGAACCGATGGCCTATTAGCCGATCTGGGTTCATGTAGAAAAACAGTCTGGTGTTATACTATACGACCTATCTTCCCATCAGTGCTCTCCCGCTGCCGGAGATTTTTTTGTGGTCTTCGAAACCAGATGTGCGAGGCCGGGGTGGAGGAAGGATACAATTTCGGAAGTGGATGCGGTTATTCATACTATAAGTGTTTGGGGGAGGATAGATGTAGGAGTACTAGAAGGTTAGAATCCCCCCTTCTCGGCTACCGGAAGGGAAAGCAAGGCCAACTCCCCGCCCCACAGACTTTTGTACTCAGCCTGGTACCACTAGCGGTAAGGAATTTACCGGACAATTGCGGAATCAGATCTGCAGAGGATTATGTTATGGTTGCCATGGTATTATAATATTCTTATAACATGACCCATCTCCCAGAGCAGTCAATGGGACAACAACCAAGAATGCCTATCAGAAAGAGTAATGGAAAGCAATGTGAAGCTGCGGAGGAAAAGCATTTCTGATTGAGTTGCATCAACAAGACTACTCCTACTATCAAATTTAGCAACAAATTTGTTATGGAAGATCATAGAAAACATTTTAAACCTGTAGTAAAAAATTATTCCGCTACTCTTCGGCAACTTTCTTATCGCGAATGTACAGGACTATTCAGCAGCTACTCGTAGAAAGGCACTATGTATGTTCTTTTCGTTTTGTCTCAACTGAGGGCTGAGGATAGAGTCTTGTTACAGAAAAAAAGTGGGGGGGGGCTCTGGTCTGGTTCGTCAAAGGTTAATGTGTCTTGCAATTTATGCAACTGAAAATCCTTGATCCTCCACTGATAATCTTTTGTGGAGGAAAACAAAATATGTGGAGCTCACAGCGCACCGTATGGCGCAAACGCGCGCCCCCCCCCCCCCCCCGGGGGGGGGGGGGGGGGGGGGGGGCGGGCGGA